>JAABUZ0100004181.1_pt1 | contig 20230 bp, 18 predicted proteins | sample 5562091 | NCBI WGS metagenome assembly JAABUZ01 (sample SAMN12813069, study PRJNA571459) | rock metagenome | isolation source: Antarctica rocks | place: Antarctica: Victoria Land, Linnaeus Terrace sud | collected 2015-12-21 | reverse complement strand
CGGACAGACCGTACTCAATGGCGTTACCTTCCAGATCAACGACCGCGACCGCGCGTCGCTCGTTGGGCCAAATGGAGCGGGTAAGTCCACCCTCCTGAAGATCATCCTCCGGGAGCTTGAACCCGACCGCGGGACGATAGCGGTCACTCCGGGTACGCGTGTAGCCTACCTCGCCCAGGATTCACAGGTTGATCCGGGTCGTACCTTGCAGCTTGAGATGGAGTCGGTCTTTGATCGGCTGAATCAGCTGCTTGACGAAGAGCAGGCAACCACGGCACAGATGCATGGACTTGAAGGTGAAGACCCGGAACTGCTTCGTCTGGTGGATCACCACGCGTATTTGCTGCACGAGTATGAACGGCTGGGCGGGTATACACGCGATGTGGAGATTGGGCGGGTGCTGAGTGGTCTTGGCTTCAGCGAGGCTGACCGATCACGTGATACGGGTGAGTTTAGCGGCGGCTGGCAAATGCGTATCGCGCTGGCCAAACTGCTGCTCCAGGCGCCAGACATTCTCTTACTGGACGAGCCGACGAATCACCTCGATATCGCAGCGGTCGAATGGCTCGAGGATTACCTGAAGGCGTACCGCGGAGCTGTCCTTATTGTCTCGCACGACCGCTATGTTCTGGACCGGGTCACGACCCGCACCCTCGAACTGGAGGGGGGCGCAGTGCGGGATTGGCCCGGTAACTACACCTGGTACGTCAACGAAAAAGAGCGGCTTCGTGCCGAACAAGAATCCGCCTACAAGCGCCAGCAGGACTACGTTGAAAAACAGCGGGCGTTCATCGAGAAGTTCCGTGCGAAACCAAGTAAGACGTCAGTGGCACAGAGTCGCGAGAAGTTCCTGGAGAAGATGCAGGACGACAGCGCGACGCGTGGAAAGCGCTCGGCGAATGTGCGCATGGTGGAAGCACCGAAAAAGAGCCGCCGAGGTATCAAGTTCCGCTTCCCGGAGTGCCCGCCAAGTGGTCGCGACGTGCTCCTGCTCCGGAAGATCAGTAAATCATTTGGCGACCTCCATGTGCTCAAGAATGTCAATCTTCAGGTAGAGCGGGGGGATCGCATCGCTCTCGTGGGGCCCAATGGAGCGGGGAAATCGACACTGCTGCGGATCATGGCGGAGGTGGACCAACCCGACAAGGGGAGCCAGTTACTTGGCCACAACGTGCGGCCCAGCTACTTCGCCCAGCACCAGGCTGACATCCTGAATGTCGATAGGACGGTGGTGGATGAGGTGTATGAGGCGGCGCCGCCCACCTGGACCGAGGAAGATGTGCGAGGTTTGCTCGGTCGCTTTCTGTTTAGCAACGATGACGTGTTCAAGAAAATTGGCGTGCTGAGTGGTGGCGAGCGCAGCCGTGTGGCGCTCGCGAAGATGCTCCTTCGTCCGGCAAACCTGCTCTTCCTTGACGAGCCGACGAATCACCTCGACATTGCGGGGCGTGAAGTACTCGAACAGGCACTCCAGGATTATCCCGGCACGTTTGTCATTATCTCACACGACCGCTACCTGCTTGATCGTGTCGCGAACAAAATTGTGGACATTGCCGATGGCGAGGTGCGCCTCTACGTGGGCAACTACACGCAGTACCGCGAACAGAAAGCGGTGCAGGCGCGTACCGTGCCGCTGACGTTCGAGACACCGGCCCCTGCCAATAAAGCGCCGAAAGAGGTACGACAGACCTCAACAGGCACGCCTTCTGCCCCTGCTGCGCCCGCCCGACCAGCCAAGGCAGGGGCCGGATCGTCGGCCGCCCCCGTGCATCGCTCCAGGAGTGATCGCGCTCAACGGCGGAGTGATAGCTCGCAGACCGTGACGGCGTTCTCCCAACGTCGGCTGGAACAGATTGAGCAGCAGATTATGACACTGGAAGCCGAGAAAGCCGTCAAGGAGGCTGAGATGGCCAATCCGGATCTGTATCGCGACGGCGATCGTTGGCCATCTCTTCTCGCTGAGTTTGAAGCCGTGACGCGCAAGCTTGACGACCTCAACCGCCAGTGGAATCAAATGGCAATGCGTGCCGCGGAAGAAAATGCGGACGCCGCACTGTCGGCCGCCAGGTAAAGGCGGGCGGGGGTGCAGAAAGGTATGACGATGGTGCGCGAGGAGGACATCGCTCGGACGGTCGAACGGGCCGTGTCGGCACGACGCTTTCGCCATATTCGTGCGGTGGCTGACCTTGCCGGAGCGTTGGCATCGGCCCACGGCCGTGACGCAGAGCAGGCTCGCCGTGCCGCGCTGCTGCACGATTATGCACGTGAGCGGTCACTGACACAGCTCCTCCGTGACGCCGAGGAACTGCGGTTGCCCATCAGCGACTATGAGCGCCGCAACCCGGGGTATCTCCATGGTCCGTTGGCAGCAGCCCTTGCCGCGCGGGAGTTTGATCTTGATCCTGAAAGCTGTGCCGCTATTGCGGGCCATACGACGGGCCGGGAGGGCATGGGGGAGCTCGAGTTGATCCTTTTCGTGGCGGACCACGCTGCTGAAGGACGCAAGGGACCAAACGCTGATCGATGGAGACACGAGGCACGCGCGGATCTTGAACTCGTGGCGCGTGAGATGATGGATGCACAGCTTGTTGACTCTGTGCGTGAAGGCTGGTCAATTCATCCACACCTGGTGGAGGCTCGGAATGACTTGCTGGATCGTCTGGCTGGGCGCGCGGGTGGTTCCTCACTATCCTGACTGGTCTTGTGCCCCTGTTTCTGACATCGCACTGAACATTCGTCCCACACCTTGTTTGCTGGTGACAGCAACGGCCAGAAGATCGCGCGTCGCAGGCTGGCAGATCGAGGCGTGCGGACGGCGGTTAGCACTAACGTACGGCCGGCTGCGCTCGACTACTTTCCGGCGTTCCCGGCGTGCCCCACGTGACCACCGCGTAGGTGTGGAGGGTGAGTTGGCCGTCGGCCGCGCAGGGTGCCACTATTGCCGTGACGGCGCGGTCAAACGCGGCAGCGTCGCGCCTGCTCATGCGGTCGCGGGACAATCCGTTGCGCGAGTGGTATGACTCCACAAAGTCCTGAATGTTCCACAGTGAGAGGAGGGACACTGTTTGGTGGCTGCCCCGTGGTATGAACACGCCCCTGCTCACAAGTTCGTCGATAATGTTGTACGGTCGGTAGTCACGGTTGGTTGAAAACTGCTGAATCACCGGTAGTACATCGGCGTCCCAGGGATTTGGTTCGGCGGCGCGGTCGATCAGCGCGAGGTAGCCGCTGTCTGGTAGCATCGCCCGAAAGCGGGGAAAGACTTGCTCCCAGTCCATCCAGTGGATGCTCTCCCCGGCAGTTATGAGTGCATAGGGAGGCGAGAGTTCGGCTTCTTCTACGGTGCCTTCGATCCACCGCAACTTCGGGTGGTCACCGCCCGGCAATGTTCTGCCTGTTGTGATCATCGGTTCCGAGAAGTCGATGGCGTCAACACTCGTGGCGATGCTCGTGAGGAATCGCGCGATATCGCCTGTTCCGCATCCGACGTCGAGTATGGCTCCCGGTGCGCCGCGCATGAGTGTGGCCAGGAAGGTGAAGAGACCCGGCGGGTACGATGGTCGGTAGCGATAGGCATCAACGACTGACCAGTCTTTGAACTGCTCGGCGTATGCGACCTCTAGGTGTTTTGGCTTGGGACGCGGAGCAAGCTGGTCGAAGTTCACCACGTACATCCTCCGCTCATCAGGATGCACTGACCGGTAGGTTCCGGATCCAGAACGTGTGGGACGTGGTTCACCGCGTGAAGGGTTGAAGCATGTCGCGTCTGAACCGCATGCCGTGTCCTGGAGCCTCGGTAGGACGCACCTGGCCGTCCTCAACGTGCTGTGGTTCTTCAAGGTAGGGATCAAGCGCGAATGCGTGCTTCTCCAGGTAGATGGGGCGCCTGCTGGCGCAGAGGAGATGTGCGCTCAGTTCATCCGCGTAGTGGCTGCTCGTAGGCAAGCCTGCCTGATCTGCCATGGCAAGGATGCGTACGACAGGCGTGATGCCGCCGTTCGTGATCGGGTCGATCTGCACGACTTCGATCGCGCCGCTGGCGATATACTGGGCGAATTCGTGTTCCGAGTGCAGACTTTCGCCCACCGCGATGGGCGTTTCCAACTCATCGGCGAGGCGGCGATGTCCACGGACGTCTTCCGGAATCAGTGGCTCTTCGAGCCAGACTGGCGCATACGCTTCCAGTTCCTTGCCGCGTATGAGCGCCTGCTCCATGCTCCACGCCATGTTGACGTCGATCATCAGGTCCACCTGGTCTCCAATGGCAGATCGGACCGCCTTCGTCCGTACCACATCGTCCGCGAAGTCGGGGCGTTCGATTTTCATCTTCACTGCCTTGAAGCCGCGTGCCACAAAGCCTTCCACCTGGCGAATTAGCTCCTCGATCGGTTTTGGCAGGTCAACCCCACTCCCATAGGCGGGGATGCCGCGCGCGGTTCCGCCGATCATTCGGTACAACGGCTGACTTTCCTGCATGCCACGGAGGTCCCAGAGTGCGATATCGACAGCCGCGATTGCAAAGGCGGCCAGCCCGCCGCGCCCGACAAACAGGAGGTGTCCCCACATCGTTCGCCACAATTGCTCGATGTTGCGTTCATCGTGCCCGATAAGCATGGGCGCGAGATCGTGGTCGAGAAGGGCTTTGATGGCATGCCCGCCGCGACCGATGGTGTAGGCATAGCCGAGCCCGGTTACTCCCCCGGCGCGGATCGTGACGACGATCAACTCCTCGCTATCAATTGCTCCATGGCCAGCGTCGCCCATGGGTTCGAGTGGCAAACGGTAGTATGCGCTTTCAATAGCCTCGATCATCGCGCACCCTCCAACCACCACTGTTGTGTTGCTTGCGTATAGCGTACGAGGTGTTGTGTGTGTTGTACCAGTGCACCGGTAGCGGTAACGTACTGGAGGCTCGTGGTTCTCGTGGGTCGTGGCGCAGTCGTGGAAAACTTGGACTAGCTGCGGTGCTCGTTCGGCGCACCTGGACCCCCAGGTGCCGGGTCCTGGCTAATGGTTGGCCTGGGGTTGTGGCTGTGGGGTCGCCGCGTATGGCTCTTCGCCACGCTCCAACCGTGCAACTTCCGTAATGCGTCCCTGAGCAAAGGCCACGAGGGCAAAGGAGTGCCCGTGCTTACTGAGTCGATCCATGTGTTCGGCCAGTTCCGCTGGTGAGATGGCCCGGCGGTGCGGATATGTGGTCATCCATTCTGGGACGGGCCCGCCGACACGTGCGTGATCTGGCGAGACCGTGGCCCAACCGCGCAGGTAGCTGTCGGCTTCATCATCATCGTCACCGTGCGCGTCAGGCGTGAGATTGTAAATCGATGATGTTGCCCGGAGTTGCTCAAGAGACTCGCCACCGACGGCAGCGGCGGCGGCCTCGGGGTCGAAGCCTGCTTCTTGATAGTGGAGCAGGAGATCGACGTATCGCTCGGCTTCGACGAGTGTGGAAAAGCTATGAGGCATAAGGCGCGTCGTGACCTCGTCAAGCACCGCAAAGCGTCCGGATATTGCCAGCGCTTCGATGAGCAGGCGCTCAGAGTAGGCAACCCGCTCTGACATGGGTGTCTCCTTCCTGGTGAGGGGCTGAGATGATTCTATTGCTTGACGCTGCGTATCTCTACCAGAATTCATACCATCATGATGCCATGATCTGACAGACGCTGCTCGTGTTGACGTTGTGCAGCCTCACATGCCGCGTAACGCCATACATTGGGACGCAACGGAGTGTGGGCCGTGCCATTACTGGGAGTGATCACTTCCCTGCCACTGGGTTGCGCAAGCAATGTGGGATGCCCGGTACACTACACTGGAACGTCACTGGCATCTACCCCCGTCGTCCCCTGAAGAGGAATGAATATGGAGGAGTACACGCTCTACCGCGTGGATATGGGGTTCCGCACAAAGGTGAAGCGGCCACAATTCTTTATTGAGTATGTGGTGGCACGGTCTCCACGCCAGGCGCTTGCATGTGTCCTGGAACGACGTGAGGATATGGAGGAGTTGTCTTTGGAGCTCTGGGCAGCGTTGCCTCCGACCTTCTGGCAAGATATCCAGCAGGGACCGGTGATTGGTGACGGTGACGTGCGGGGTGGCCTCCGCATGGACGTGGAGCCGTATTGCGTGGAGCATGGATGCCGTGGTGATGGAGCGGGTGCGCTGGGTTGCCATGGTCGCTTCGGCGACTCGCCCGGGGAGTGCGCCGCGAGCGTGTACGTGTTGAGCGCCACCCGCTATGTGAGCATCTTGCGAATTGCGATCCCTGGCTATGAACTGGTGCCTGTGGATGCAACCTGATCCCTGGATCAACGTGGACATGACTGGTCCGGAGGTTCTAACCTCCTCAGTGATGACTGCTGGCAGGTGCCGGTTTCCATCTCCTGCGTCCTGGTCCCGTGTTATTATGTTACCGGAGCGTCGTACAGCATAGCCTTGGTATGGAGGGTCTCGCGGGAATGCCGAAGCGAGATCAGTTGGTCCTTCTTGGAATTAACCACCATGTCGCCGGTGTAGAGACGCGGGAGCGAGTTGTCTTTACTGCGGCGACCCTGCCGCGAGCACTCACCACCCTCAGTTCCATGAATAGCGTACGTGAGTGCCTGATCCTGTCCACCTGCAACCGCACCGAGCTCTACGTCATTCTGCACACCGACCCTGCCGAACCGTCGAGTGGGCGTGCGCTCCTTACCGACTTCATCGCCGGTTTTCACGGTCTGGAACTGCAGGATGTGGAGCCGTGTCTGTATTACGCTACGGAACTGGACGTTGTGCGCCACGTCTTTCGCGTCAGCAGCGGGCTTGACTCCATGGTACTGGGTGAAGTTGAAATTCTTGGGCAGGTTCGGACGGCATTCCAGTTTGCGCAACGCGAAGGCGTGCTCGGAAAGTGGCTCTCCACGCTTTTCAGGCATGCGCTCCAGACGGGAAAACGGGCGCGCTCCGAGACGGGGATTAGCCACAATGCGGCCTCGGTCAGTTACGCTGCTGTCGCACTGGCGCGCCGCCTGTTGCCTGATCTCGCATCCGCACAGGTTCTGCTCGTTGGGGCAGGCGCTACGGCGGAACTGGTGGCACGGACGTTGGTGGCACACGGTGTGGAGGGCATCGTCATCATCAACCGCACCGCTGCCCACGCCGAGCGCCTGGCCGAGGCGATGCACGGGATCTCGGCAACGTTTGAGGACCTCCTGCCCATGCTCGTGGCGACGGATATCGTCGTTACATCGACGGATGCTCCCCATGCCCTCATCACCGCTGCGTCGGTCGCTCGTATCTTGCCTGCGCGCCGTGGCCGACCACTCCTCCTGATTGACCTTGCCGTTCCGCGGGATGTCGAGCCGGCTGTTGGGGCATTGGACGGCGTCCATGTGTCGAACCTGGACGATCTCGAGGCGTTTGTCAGCACAACGATGCAACTGCGTGTGGAAGAGTCGAGCAAGGTTGACGCAATTATCGTGGAAGAGGTGGAACGGTTTGCCGCCTGGCAGTCGTCACGGAAGGTCGTCTCGACGATCAGCGGCTTGCAGCAGCGGGCCGAAGAAGTGCGGCGCGCCGAACTGGACAAGGTATCGGGCCGGTTGTCTCACCTCTCACCGGAAGAACGTGCCGCTGTCGAGGCCGCGACGCGGGCGATCGTCAACAAGATGCTGCATCACCCGATCAGCCTGTTGAAAGAGTCGGCCGCGACGGGAGACGACAGCTGCATTCAGACCGTGCGTGCCCTCTTTGACCTCAATGTCGAGGCAGCCGGTTCCAGAGACGTCTAGCCGAGCGAGGCGACGGGCGCACCTACGCTGACGAATGCACCGCAGTATCCACGGACCTACGGGCCACCACCTGAGGATGAAAAGCATGCCATCCCCGTGGAACCACGCGGGGAGTCCGCGAAGACGGACTTTGCCGTGTCAGGCGCGACTTCAGTCGCTGGCCACGCCTGACCACCGAGGCGGGATGATCAACCACCGGGCGGTGACCTTTTTCAGGGCAGCGTCGATGCCCCGCGGGGGCACCCCGAGGGATGAAAATCAGGGCGCGCCAACGCGTAGGGGCGGTAACGAGCGAAGCGAGCGGGGCAATACGCCCCTACAATCTACCAAACGGTGAGTCCTATTGTCAGAGCAGGCGGGCAATGGGTAAGAACTGATTATGCGGGCGTTCGTTCCGTCGGCAATGAAATGCGGAAGGTGCTGCCGGACCCAGGTTCGCTGTCAACGGTCAACGAGCCACCGTGTTGCTCGGCTATGAGTCGGCTGACATAGAGGCCGAGGCCCAGGCCGCCGGTGCGTCGGGTGGTGGAGTTATCAATACGGAAAAACGGCTCAAAAATTTGCGAGGTATGCTCGCCAGAAACTCCAATTCCCTCGTCTCTGACCGACAGCGTGACATTGCCGTCCGTATCGTCCATGCGCACGTACACGGTCGTTTCGTCAGGCGAGTATTTCAACGCGTTGTTGAGGATATTGTCGAGCGCCTGGGCGATCCTTACCGTGTTCCAGCGCCCGAAGATAGGGACGGGTGGTGTCTCAAGGAGGATTCTGCGGTGCGGCACGCTGCTGCCTATTCTTTCAACCACACGGGAAACGATGTCGCGAAGATCCACAGGCTCCGTCCGCGGTGATCCTCGCCGTGTGGGGAGTCGTGAGACGTCGAGCAGTTCGTCGATCAAATGGGTGAGACGCTCAATCTGTTCAAGCACCAGTTCGAACTCGTGTTCGCTGAAGTGTCCGTCGCCCCGCTGCAGTCGTCGAATGAAGATCTGCGTGTACCCTTTGACGGTCGTCAGGGGTGTTCGCAACTCGTGTGACACCGAAGCAAGGATTTCGTCCCGAGCAAGGGCCGACTGTTGCTCGTCGGTAATGTCGTGCAGCGTGAGAATTGTCGCGAATTGCTGCCCCTGTTCATCGTGCACCGGTGCCAGATGGCGCTGAAACGTCCGCGTCGGCACCAGGAGGTCGACATCGCTATCGGTGCCGAGGAGGAGGTTTGACCATACGGACTGGATCTGTTCTTCCCCAAAGGCATCACCTGGCAGCAGCTTCGCCCGGCACAGTCCTGGCAACGACGTCAACGCCAGGCCCTGAACCTGGTTGGGCAAACCAAACATGTCTAGGAAGCGGCGGTTCGCCAGCAAAACTTTACTGTCACTATCGTAGAGCAACATGGCGTCGCTCACGGCCCCAATCGTTGCCTGGAGTTTGGATTGTTCGTAGGTCGTTGCCGCGTACAGGTTGGCGTTCTGAATTGCCACCGCTGTCAGGTCGGCGATAGCGGACAACAGTTCGTGGGAGTCACGTCCCCAGCGATGATAGCGCATGCCCGAATCGAGATAGAGACATCCCAGGCAGGTGGATCCCACCATCAGGGGCGCGGCCATGGTCGATGTTGAACCTGGTGTCTTGCCCCAGATGCGGCTTCGATGTTTGCCCTGGATGACGCGCCGTTCGCGCATGGCACGAACGGCAACGCTGGTGTCCTCGAGCACCTCCTGCAATCCCCGTGGGTCGGCATCAAATCCGTGCGAAGCGTGCGCTCGAAGCGATCCGTCGTCTTGCTCTCCCAGAAATACCACGGCGCGTTCCGCGGCGAGTTCCACCCCCACTGTCTGGAGCACTGTTTCGAGCACGGGGGCAAGGTCTGTATGGCGTGACGTTGCCTTGGCCAATCGCGAGAGCAGCAACACTTCGCCGCGCAGTCGGCTACTGCGCTCGAGGAGGCGACTCTCCTGCCCTCGCGCTGCTTCGCCAATCCAGCCAGCAGCCACGGCAAACGCGACAAAGCAGATATCGGAAATCAAGACATTCAGAAGTGTGAGGCGCTCAAGCATTGGCCGCGAAGATTGCGAAATGCGAATGAAATTGAGACTTGACGTCGCGATGGGATCAATGACCAGCAACGAGTACAATGCCGCGATCAGGAGGCTGACCCCCACGGCTGCACGAAGGGAAACAGTGATCGCAAGTTGCCCTATGGGGAAGAGAAGGAGTGGTTGCAAGGGACTTGCGATTCCACCAGTGATATAACTGGCCTCGCTGATCAGGAGTGAATCAATGATAGCAAGTGGCAAGAGAAAACGATCAATGCGCTGTCGGCTGCTCAACCAGAAGATGTAGCCATTTAAAGCGAACGTCATGGCGAACAAGACCAGGAGTACCAGCAGGAATCGGGTGTCCCATGGGCGGGCAACTGCCTCGTTGGTTGCGAGGACTGCGAGCGGGACGAGGAGGGTCAGCAACAGCCGAACCGCCGCGACAGCTTGCACGGATTGCTGACTCCGAAGGAACTCGCCTAAACGCCGCAAGGTCGGTCCAGAAGCTGGAAGTCACAGGCGATCATGACGGTGGGATTGGTCACGGGCAACCGATCACCAGCGGATATGACCCTGGGGTATGCACACAGTATCTCTCATGGTTCCCATTGTAACAGCATACTGAGATGTGCTCACCTGGAATGTTCCTGTTCAAACAGTCAGGTGATGCAGGTGCGTCTCTGATATTCGTGCGCCCCGAACGACTGTGGCGAACCCACCTGGCCGTGAGAGCACAATGCATTGTCTGCGCTGTGCAATGTGCATGACAGCGGACGCTCTCTTCATCGCCTCGTCCACGGTGCAGCCAGGTGTAGGATCGCGAAAAAGCAAGGGAAGGCGATCGTTTCCGGTGACACAGAGCGGGGACGCCACAGCAAACGGTCGAAGAACATGTGGAATGCCATCTTTTTCTAGCAAAGCATCCTGGCGTTCCGCCTCGTACCGCCGTTCAAGCCATTGTCGGCGCACAATGCGTTCTTCCAGGTGAGCAATGTGCGTGACGCCGAAATGCAGGAGCTGGCGTCGGTAGACCAGTTCCGCATTCTGGACGATATACCGTCGAAAAAACAGCCAGATCGTGATCGCGAGCATGGTGCCTGCGACCGCAGCAATGGGATGCGATGCGGGCCAGATCAACGCGCCAAGTGCTAAGCCTGCCGCCAGCAGCACAATGATGTGCTCACGGTGCAGCGTCAATCTGTTCCCGGTGGGCACGGTCCGAAGTTGCGTGAGTACCTCAGGCGTCAGTCCCCGTTGCTCGCTCGTGAGCGCCGTCAAGGTGGATCGCTCGGTACCGCTCAAGCACGGCAGGACGCCGTAAGCCGCGGCATGCCACTGTTCGGTGGCACATGTTTTCGTCTCCAGATCGAATGCAGCGAAGTTCCATGTACCGTCCGCCATGAGTCGACGTGTCAGACGTACCCGCTGACCCTCTACGAGTTCGATGACGGCCTCCACAGTGCATGTGTGTGACAACGTTTGATTGTTGGGTTCGGTGGCGGATGATGAGGCGTTGTTCGATCCGTCACCTTGGAAAAGCAGCCTGAATGCCTCGAACACCGTGTCGGCGACCGCTTCGTCGGGTGCCTCTATCACATTGAGTCCCGGCAGGAAGTCGAGGGAGAGGCGCGGGAGGTATGGAGCAAGGCGCCCTGACGCACGGAGGGAGCAGTAGTTCACAGATGGGATCCAGGCCACGGTTGGCACCCGTCGAATGACACGTGCGAGGAGATGACCCGAGTCTGGTTATTGCCAAGGACGCGCACAATGATCGACTTCTGGCAGCTTTGGTCGGGCCATGGTAGGGGCGAGGTCACCTGCGATCGTGTGCGCGTCCTTTGTACATCGCTGGCCCTGCCCATGTGCAATCTCGACTCACTGACGATACGGTTCATATAGTAGACGCCTTTCGTCACTCCGTGTGTACTGGGAATGGTAAGCAACCGGTCAAGCGGTGTCAACGGTTGTACGGGTTCGAAGGTACCGATTCACGTACCATGGCGGGGAAGCGGTGGCAGGGGTATGGGGCCATTGCGTCTCTTGAACGGAAAGGACCTCACGACATGCGTGCTGCCTTCTTAGCATCACCGGGTACACCACTGCGGGTCCGGGTAGACGACAGTGAGCGGCCAACCTGTCCACCAGGGTGGCGCCGTGTTCGTGTTCTCGCCTGTGGTGTCAATCGACTGGACCTGCTCATGGCCGAGGGGCAGGTGAACACTGAGCCATGGCCACATATACCGGGAAGTGAAGTCTGCGGTGAATTGATCGACGGGGGTGACTTGCCCGCAGGTCTTGCCGCAGGACAGCTGGTTGCCATTGCCCCCTATCTCTTTTGCGGCCAGTGTGACTTCTGCCTTGCCGGGGAGGAAACAGTGTGTCTCCGGGGGGACATCCTGGGCATGCGATCCCAGGGAGGATATGCAGAGGAAGTGTGCGTACCCGCGCATAGTCTCTTGCCGGTGCCCGCTGGCCTCACCGCGATCGACGTCGCCGCACTCGTTCTCGCCGCCGCGACCGCGTGGCACATGCTGATCGGTAAGGGAGGTCTGCGCGCTGGTGAAACGGTCCTGGTCCAGGCGGCGGGTAGTGGCGTTGGGTCGGCGGCTGTACAGATTGCAAGGCTGAGTGGCGCACGGGTGATTGCGACAGCGGGTTCGGATGCAAAACTGGACGCCGCACGGGCCCTCGGCGCGGATGACGCGGTCAACTACCTGCGTGACGATGTGGCGTCAGAAGTACGACGGCTCACCGCGCGCCGCGGCGTGGATATGGTGGTTGAGCATGTCGGCGCGGAGACATGGCCCGCAAGCGTGGCTTCGTGCGCCCGCAACGGTCGTATTGTGACGTGCGGCGCGACAACCGGACGGGCCGTCCAGACGGATCTCTGGCAACTATTTGCGAAACAACTTCAGTGTATCGGTGTCTACGGTGCCCGGCGAACAGATGTGAAAGCGGTGCTGGGCCTGGCGGCGGCGGGCAAACTGAGATCGGTGGTCGATCGCACATATCCGCTCGACGACGCGAACGCTGCTCTCGATCGCCTCGCACAGCGGCAACAGTTCGGAAAAATCGTGTTGGATGTTGTATCGTCCGGTGGCGTGTAGCATTTTTCATCTGTCGCGCATGCGGTGGCAACGTCCATGTTCGTGGACTCCGTGCACCATCACGATGTTAAGCACCGATGATCATTAAGACGGGCTCGCGACCGGACCACCTTCGTCGGCTGGCGTGGCGTCGGTTTCTTGTTCGGCAGGTTCTAGCACGGCGAGACGCTCGGCAATAAGACTTAGCTTTCGGTCGAGGTCATTCAGTTGGTGCAAACCGATCCGGGTTTGATCGCTGTGGTGCATGCTGGACCAGCGCTGGTAGTGCGCGCGTTTCTGCTCTTCCAACAGAATCCGGGTCTGCCGCAGGCGGTCTGCTGAATAATTTGAGATCTGCTGTTCGAACGGTACTGATGCCGGACCGGTGCCGCGCTTCTGTTTCTTTTTCGCCACTGCTCTTTCCTCTGTCGGTGTCGATCTGTCCGCGTGCCCCACGTTCACGCGCTCGCGGCGCTGACCTCACGAATCACCGAGACCATGTGATCGATCTCCGCTTCGGTGTTGTAAAAACCGGTGGAGACGCGATTGACGTGGGGGTTCGGCGTGTATCTGATGGAGATCTGGCGATCTTCGAGTGTAGCAGTCAGGTCGGGTGGGGTGATCCCATTCACGGTAAAATGCACGAGGCCGGCCATCGTTTGCCTGGGTGAGTAGAGCGTGACACCTGGCAGCGATGCCAGCGCCTCGTAGCAATACTGACCAAGCGCGTGGATGCGGGCATAGATCCAGTCCCAGCCGATATCGGTGGCCAACCAGTGCAGGCTTGTGCCCAGTCCGGCGACGGACGGTGGATAGAGTGTAGCGACCTGATACCGCCCCGTATCCTGCCGTGGAACAAAATTTCCCTCGTAGTCGCTCATACCGGCGATCACGCCCCGGTAGCCAATGAACGTCTGTCGGATGTCGGGCAGTCGATCTCGCCGCACGAAGAGTGCGCCGGTTCCATCAGGGCCGCAGAGCCACTTCTGTCCTGAACAGGCGTAGGCATCGACACCGAGGTCGTACACCCGGGACGGCACCATGCCGCAGGACTGCGCCGCGTCACAGATGACAACGGCCCCGACCGTGTGAGCGAGGTCACAGATCTCACGCATCGGCAGCACCATGCCGGTTGCCCAGGAGACGTGCGAGAGGACAACTGCTTTCGTCCGTGAGGTAAGGACCTTTCGCAGTTCAGCCACAGGGTCGAGCTGCGACAGTCCGATGCCTGTCATGCGTATGCGTACACCGTATCGCTGATGGATGAGGTAGACCGGGAAGAGGCCGCCGGGGTGTTCGGTCGTGGCGGTGATGACCTCATCACCGGCCTGCCAGTTGAGGCCCCTGACGGCCATATTCATGCCCTCACTCGTATTGTGCGTCAGGGCTACCTCACTCGGATCGCAGCCAAGCAGAGCCGCCATCATTCCTTGCGTCGCTGTCTCTGCCTGGGATGCGCGTGCATAGGCAACGCGTCCAATCCTGCCCTCCGTGAGCTCGGACGTCGCCGCATCGGTGATCGCCTCGGCGGTACGGCGTGGCAGCGGGCCATTTGTGCCCGCATTCAGATAGGCACGGGTGGCAACGGCGGGAAGCTCGGCGCGTATCATCGCGATTTTGTCGGTGTGAGTCATGTCAGGCATTGGGTGCGATGGGTCGTTCACGCTGATGTCTCCTCGGGTTGTCTCTGCCTCGTGCGTGGGTACTGCATGATGTCCGTATCACCCCTACGCTCGAGAGTCACCTGGACACCGTCGTCCGCGCCAGTGGGTGGACTGCCGACTATGCTCGCAGCGAGTATAGCGCGTAGGGAGGTACCGGGGAGTGGAGCCACGATGTTGCCCGCCCCGTCCGTAACACTCACTGTAGATGACCAATGACATATGCCCACACGCGGAACGAGACGCCCTTATATGACTCGACTGCTACCCGTCTTCTCAAGGCGGAGTTGGTGGTGCCGTCGGGATACCGGAGCCTTCTCTGGATCCAGCGCGTCGTAGGTGTGCGTAGTCTGGTGGTTGCTGCCGTGAGTGATATTGCTCGGACGGATGAGGGCATTAGGGACGATGACGGTCGGGCCAAGTTGAGTCGAACCGACGCAGGCGGGTGGCCCCACCCGTGTCAGGTTGCCATGCATATGGTGGCGCGGGCGCCGTTGGTGGTCGCCGGTAGGCTCGCCGTCGTGACATTGTCATCGGCGTCATAGCTCACACTGGTCGTGTTGCCCTGGGCATCGGTGCTGCTGGCGGGGTAGTACGGTGCGTGCCGTCGGTGCGGGCCAACGTGCTCCGGGCACCTGTGGGTAGCTGTACGGAAGTGAGGTTGTCATTGGCGTCGTGGCCGAAGTCGGTCAACTCGGTCAGGCTGTTCTGGGGATCGTGGTCGCAGCGGGTGATCCCACCCGCTGGGTCGCTGTAGCTGATCAACCGGCTGCCGCGGTTCTGGCTACGGAAGCGCGGCCCGTTACGACCTGGCCTGGCCGAGTCCTGCCTCCCTTGCCCGAAGCAGCGCCTGCACTCTGTCTGCGACCTGTAGCTTACTGAGGATGTTCGAGACGTGGTTCGCCACTGTCTTGGTGCTCAAGGACAGTTGCCGGGCAATCTCCACGTTGCTCCGCCCTTGCGCCATCCAGTCGAGAATCTCGCGCTCCCGGGCGGTGAGTTCCGGGAAGGTCTGAGGTAGAGCCTCCAGGCGCAGGTCGCCGAAGAACTCGATGAGCCGTGTGGCAACGGAAGGGCTGAAGATGGCCTCGCCGCCTGCGACCACCCGGATCGCCCGCAGTATCTCCTCCGGGTTTGCCCCTTTGAGCACGTACCCGCGGGCACCAGCCCTGATCGCGCTGAACACTGAGTGGTCATCCTCGAACATCGTGACTACCAGGATGCGCGTGTTCTGGCTGGTCTGGAGGATGCGACGGGTGGCGTGTATCCCGCTGAGGCCGGGCATCTGTAGGTCCATGAGCACAACATCGGGCTGCAACTGCAAAGTGAGCGCTATCGCCTCCTCCCCGGTAGTAGCCTCCCCAGCCACCTCCGTCCCGAGATCGGCGACCAGGAGCGCTCGCATACCACTGCGGAAGAGCGGGTGGTCGTCGGCGATGAGGACGCGGATCGGATCTTCAGTCATTCCTCTGCTCCTCGGCTAGCGGGAGCCGGGCGCGTACACGTGTTCCACCCGCGGGAAGCGCCTCTGCGACCAGGCTCCCGCCTAGCTCATCGGCGCGCTCACGCATGGAAACCAGCCCCACTCCTACCCTGCGCTCGCGTGACAGGCCTACACCGTCATCGGTAACCTCCAAGTAGAGAGCGCTTGCCTCGGCCGTGATTCGGATCTTGCATCTGCGCGCACAGGCATGGCGCACGACGTTGGTCAGCGCCTCCTGGGCTATCCAGTAGGCACCGACCTCGACGGCAGCGGGCAGGGACGGCAGGGGCTCGAGGGCGTCCACAGCTATATACAGATCGACCTCCGCCGTGTATCTATGGTATTGGGCGGCCCGTTCCTGGATCGCGCCCACCAGGCCGAGCTCGTCGAGCGCTGGCGGACGCAGGTCATAGACGAGCCTGCGGATGTCACCGATCGTGGACTCTATATCAGTGCCCAGCTCCTCCAGTAGCACGTCGGCAGCCGCGGCGTTCCGACCAAGCAGCTTGCGAATGGCACCGACCTTGAGCGACTCCGAGGCGAGCGCCGGCCCCAAACCGTCGTGCAGGTCACGGCGTAGTCTCCTGCGTTCCTCCTCCCGCGCGGTCACAAGCCGCTCTCGCGCCGTCCGGAGGTTCTCATTGGAGCTCCGCAGATCGACGGCGAGGCGCACGGCGTGCGCAGTAACGCCCGCCTGGCGGGCTAGCTCGTCCAACAGGCGGCTTTCCGAAGGCGTAAAGACCTCTCCGCAGGCCCGAGGTGAAACCAGGAGTCGGCCGATTTCCTCGCCCCCGTAGAATAGAGACAGAGTCAGGGGCTCGGCGAGGGGCTGGCCGTAGGTGGCGACCACGGTGAAGTTATCCTCCTGTTCGAGGGCGATAGCCGCGTAGGGCAGCTTCAGGGCCTGGGCTACGGTCTCGACGATTGTGGACAGTACAGCATCAGGTGCCAGCGTCCCCTCCAGCCGCTTTCCCAGACGTGAGAGTACACCGTAAGGGTCGTCACGCTCTCCATACATCAGGCGGTTCACGCCCCGCTGTAGCCGGTCTCTTGCGGGTGCAAACAGTACGGCCACAAGTCCTGTAGCAAGCAGGGAGAGCAGTATGTTGCCTCTGGCCTCGATTAGAAAGCCGAGCCACCCCACGAGCAGCACGTACAACCCGACAACGCTCGCGGTGAGGACGCCATACACTAGCGTCCGATTGATGATGAAATCGATATCCCACAGATGGTGGTGCAGGATGGCGACGCCGATCGAGAGCGGGATGAGGGACAGTAACAACCTTTGCACTGTCCGAACGCCCAGGAGATCGAGCAGTCCCGGGATCGGGTATGCGATCTGAAGCAGAGCCAACGCAGCCATCCCCGAGAGGGTGATGCCAAGACCATAAACCACCCACTTGACCTGCTGGCGCTGGGTCGCACTCGCTACACAACGGTAGCGATAGATGAGGGCGCCGACGCACGGGCCGACGCCGAGTACGAATCCCAGGGCATTGAGGGCTTCCGGTACCAACCGGGGTGAGAAGATCCCTTGCCCCGCCGAAAGAATCCACAGCGCTACTGACCACCGAGTCCAGCGGGGGGCGAACCGCCCACCAGGGAAGAGGTTGAAGAAGAGGATGGCGGACCCGAATCCCACGAAGCCGAGGATGGCGAGAGGCATCGACAATCCGGGGTGCGCCATCGCCAGCGCTCGGGGGGCCTCGGAGACGACCGAGCCGAACAGCACGAGCATCGACGCGGCGAACAGCGCCATCCATCCCGCAGGAGCGCGCCACATGATCAGGGCGGCGACTAGGAAGTGAATCCCGGCTGACATGATCGCGAGGCCCAGTACGTACGTCGCATACAGGTTGATCGAGATGCCGATTGCACGGAGGGAGCTTGCTTCCTCCGGTGTCAACTGCTGGCTCAGGCACTGACCACCGTTACAGGGCAGCTGGAGTCGGTCGAAGTACGCCGGGAGGCCGACTGTGAAGAGACCCATGGCCAGTGCGGCCAGGACCGCCCAGATCGTGCTTCGGATTCCGCCCCCGCAGGCACCGATCCGGCTGCCCCCGGTGTGGCCAGGGACTTCGGCTCCTGCTCCAGGGGCCCGATGCACCATTGCTGGCACGTCCATTCGCAACTCCAATTTGCTCGCTATCTTCGGAGATCAATTGTAGCAAGACCGCACGATTTGCCTGGCATCCTGTGCACCGCACCGTGCGGGCCGGTGCATCGGCACGACTACCCCAGATGTCGGCCCGGCGAACGGACAGGACCGTGTACGGGTCCAACGCCCAGCGCCAGAAGGCGCCCCGGGGCATCGACCGCCGCATGCACTTTGCTCCCCTTGTGGCGTTTCGCCCAATCATTGCCGACACGGCCGCCGCTATTCGGCGTCGATTGTACCGCCCGGCTGTTGAAGATCGCTGGCCTCGGTCCGGCTGTACGCATGGCCGCCAGCCGCGACAGGCGGCGCAGTTCCTGCACGATGTCCTCGAACAGCCCTGCAGCGATCCAGCGTTGCGTCTGCTGATACATGTTGCGTCTGCTGATACATGATGGACCACGGAGATAGATCGCGAGGAACCAGCCGCGAACTGGCAGCTGCCCGCACTGGCCAGCGCAGGCCGTTGAAGACCTCCCACAGCGGACCTATCCGCTGCAGCGCAGTTTTGTCGAGCAATATGCGGTCCGGTGCGATAAACGCCCACTCCTCGTTACCAACATTGCTCGCCTACGGCTTGCATTCCATGCTGCTCACAGCAGCGCGCCCACCGTCTTCAAATTCAGCATCAAGTATATTGAAGTATACGCTTGTCGCACCAGATTCCCGAACACCCGCTAGGCGCCCGTACCTCGGAGACCGCTCTCCTACTCCTTATTCACCATCCCGGCTGCCGTCAAGCTGGCCGCTCGGTCTGGCCGGGCTAGCAGCAGCGCCGCCGCAGCGAGGGCCGCGAAGGCGGCGTCTGGGATCACAGTGCCGAGGGCTAGGACGTGGATGATGAAGAAGACCGGGTAATACCACAGGGCTAGCCATGCCCACCATTGCCGACGGCGGAATCCGCTCAGAATGATCGCGATGCCAAGGATTGCCATGCCAGCCGCGAAGGTAGCTATCAACACCTGTGCATCGCGTGGGAAGGGATCGTCAGTGACGAACAGTGCTGATACACCTATGATCCCCATCAGCATGCTCAGGAGCAATAGGATACCTGCAGCCACTCGCACCGCGAACCTGTGTGATTGCATCGTCTCGCCTCCTATGTGATGAATGTTTGACCTGCTCACATGGTACGGGCCGGACATTCCCGCCCGAAAGGGTGCCCTATCCCGACCGGGTCGGGACGTTTTCCCGGCCTGGTGGATTTGAGGAGGATGCCGGTTGCACGGCTTACAGCCATTATCGAGGCATCTGTGGTATTTCCTCATAAAAGAGGGGGAGTCGACGTGGGTGGACTGGTGGTAGGTGAGATGGAGCGCTGACGAGCCTGGGGATGACCACGACCGGAAGGAAGCGTGAAGACACAGTTGTTCGCCAGGTTGTTGGTTGCCGCCATATTAACTTGACACGGCATGGTGTTCTCCGTATACTCTGTGTGAGAGAACAAGCGACGAAGGGGAGTAGTAGGGACGGTCGCGCCACCAGCGAGCCGGGTCTAGCGGTGTGAACCCGGCGGTAAGCGGCTCCTGAACTCGCCCCCGAGCAGTCTGAACCGACGGCGGCTATGCCTTGGGCACGGCGGCTTTGCGGTACAGTCCGGACGGCACCCGTTACCGTGCCACTGAGCGGGCGCACACGTATTGAGCGGCGCAACCAGGGTGGCACCGCGGGAGTTGAACTCTCGTCCCTTTCAGGACGAGAGTTTTTTGCGTTTCCGAGCATCGGTGTCTGCGGTGGCTGATGGCGTGTGCGTCAATGCGGGTGGTACCACGGGAGCTGGCTCTCGTCCCGGTTGTGGACGTGATGGCCAGCTTTTTTATTGGGCCGTGCAACGGTGTGGCCACGAACCTGGTGTTAGGGGATGACGTGAGACGGGGCGTGTACGGGCAGGCCGGGGCGAACGTGATGTTCGTGATGGTTCACGCCCCATCGCCCCGCACTCTTCTGGTGCTGGTAGATGTGTTGCGTGTGATCAACGGAGAGGACAGGAGACCATCGTGAAACTTGACGGAAGGCACATCATCTGCCAGAGCCTCGTGA
>JAABUZ0100004179.1_pt1 | contig 20236 bp, 17 predicted proteins | sample 5562091 | NCBI WGS metagenome assembly JAABUZ01 (sample SAMN12813069, study PRJNA571459) | rock metagenome | isolation source: Antarctica rocks | place: Antarctica: Victoria Land, Linnaeus Terrace sud | collected 2015-12-21 | reverse complement strand
GATGCGCTGTTTGGTCAGCGCAGAGTGCAGGTAGATCACGTGCGGCATGACGGTGGCGCCGATGATGCCCACGCCGAGCAGGACGCTGTCGGTGCCGTGGAAGCTGGGGATGGACCCGGCTGCTGCCTGTGACACGTCGGGGCCGACCCGCAGGACGTCGTAGAGAAACCCCAGCAGCACGATCCCGAGCAGCGCCATGATCGCCAGCTCGAAGTTGCGGTAGTTGCGTTGCTCCAGGGCCAGGATCACGAACGCGACGATGGCGGTGAGCAGCCCGGCGATGAATAGCGGGACGCCGAACAGCAGGTTGAGGGCGATGGCCGCGCCGACGAACTCCGCCAGGTCTGTTGCCATCGCCACCAGCTCGGCCTGCGCCCACAGCCCCAACGACCAGCGGCGACCCAGGTGCCGCCGGCACAGTTCGGGCAGGTTCAGCCCGGTGGCCACCCCGAGCTTGGCTGACAGGTACTGCACCAGCATCGCCATCAGGTTGGCCAGCAGGATGACCCAGGTCAGCCGGTAGCCGAACTGCGCGCCGGCAGCGAAGTTGGTGGCGAAGTTGCCCGGGTCGATGTAGGCCACGGATGCAACGAACGCCGGGCCGAGCAGAGCCAGCGTGCCGCGGACCCGTCCCCGGGCACGGATCTGCCGCAGTGGGCTGAACGCTCCGGCCGGCTCATCGTCTAGCTGCATGCTCATCCGGGCACCCGCAGCCGCATCGCAGCAGCCAGTTCGGCGCCGAGGGTGTGCAGCTGGCCGTTGATCCGCACCGATAGCGAGCCGCCGAAAGGCTGGCGTTGCCCGACCTCGATGCTGTCCCCGAGCCCGATCCCGTGTGCGCTCAGGTACCGCAGCTTGTCCGGGTCGGTGTCGGAGACCCGCACCAGCACACCGGCTGTGCCCGCCGCCAGTGTGGAGAGCCGCGCGGTTGGTTCCTCCACGACCCGGCCGTCGACCGTCGGGATGGGGTCGCCGTGCGGGTCGCGGTTCGGATGCCCCAGCTTCTCGGCGATCACCGCTGCCAGCTCAGGGGACAGGGCGTGCTCGAGCACCTCGGCTTGGTCGTGCACCTGATCCCAGGACAGTCCCAACGACTCGGCCAGGAACAGCTCGAGCAGCCGGTGTCGGCGCACCACCGACAACGCCAACCGGCGGCCCTGCTCGGTCAGCACCACCCCCCGATACGGGGCGTGCGCGACCAGACCCATAGCATCCAGACGCTTGAGCATCGCCGAGACAGACGGGGCCGTGACGTCCAACCGGGTGGCCAGCGCCGTCGTCGTCACGGCACCACCGGTCTCGTCCGCCACCTGGTAGATCGCCTTGACGTAGTCCTCCACCGCAGCCGACGTGCCGCTGACCCGCTTCATGGCAATCACACCGCGAGTGTGACACGGCTAAACGCAGCACGAGGCGGGGCTTGACCGGCGGTCGACCGGGACCGAGCCCGAGCCTGAGGACGGGGTGACCGGCTTTCGCGCCGAGTAGGCAGCGGGATGGTCCATCTGGTGCGGTTCGGTGCTCTATAGGGCGTTCTTGCCGTCGATGGGTTAGCGGAACATGCGCAGGGCCCAGGCGGCGCCGTCGCCGACGACGCCGTTGACCGGCAGGCCGTTGGCGGCTTGGTAGGCCTTGACGGTGGCGAGGGTGGCGGGGCCGAAGTCGCCGTCGACGCCGGTGCGGTAGCCGTGGGCGACGAGTGCCTGCTGGAGCAGGTTGACTTCGTCGTTGCGCATGCCGACGGTCAGCGGGTAGGTGAACAGGCCGGGGCGGATCTGGTAGCCGTGCATCGTTCCGCCGTCGCCGACCCATTCCCAGTGCCACGGCTCGTTGGTGTTGATCGGCCAGTTCCAGCCGAACCGGCCGGCGTTGGCCCTGAGCCAGCGGTACCCGCTGCCGGTGGTGGGCAGGCCGCCGGAGGCGTCGTGCAGGTCGGTGGCTTTGCCCCAGCCGTGGTTGCTGGTGCCGGGAACGGCGGCGTTGCCGCATGTGCCGAGGTTGCACCAGTAGGTGCGCCAGTAGACCTGGCCGGCGTAGTCGCGGTAGCACTGGACGGGGGTGAGCGTGACGCCGGCGGCTCGGGCGGCCAGGATCATGGCGCTGAGGCTGCCGTAGGCCTGCTTGGTGATGCGGCAGGTGGCGCTGTAAGTGGTGAGCATGTCGGCGGGCAGGTTGCCGTTGGTGACTCCGTAGGGGATGGTCGGCTTGTTGTAGCCGTTGATCGGGTTCACCCCGCTCGGCGCTGGGGTGCAGGCAGACGCGGCGAGGGTCACGCCGAGCGCGATCGCGGCGAACGGGGAGAGAACGCGCCGTGTCCAGTTCCGCAGCATGGAGTTGCCCCTCGTATGCCCAGCGGATGTCCGAGGCGGTAGCGCCAAGACCTACGCCGGTCGGCGGCGAGTCCTGTGTTGTGCGAGGCCCGCCTGGTCTCAGTTGGGTTCGGCGAGCAGCCGAGCGTGCTTGAGCTGATCGGCCCTACAGCCGGCGTGATTAACCCGAACGGCGGAGCCGCGGCCAACACCACCGGTGCGGGCGGGAAGCTGAGACGTCGTAAGGGTTGCCGGGTCCAGGACTCGGGGCTGCTGAGTCGGCACGGTGCCGGCTGCGGTCACCGGTCGGCGTCAGGTCGGTCGGGGTATGGGCCGTGCTGTCGAGGTCGGGCCAGACCGAGTGGGTCCCATGGCCGAGTCGCGAGCTTCGGTGCGGGCTGCCCCACGGGGCGGCAGGGTCTCGTTGCCGTCGATCTGGCCAGTTCCCGGTTTGTGGGGCAGGGCGGCGACGAGAGCTGCGATCAGGGTGGTGAGGGGAACGGCGAGCACGAGGCCGGCTCCGCCGACGACGTCCCGGACGCAATGACGCGGAACTGCAGCCCTACCTGCGGGCGTTCGACGCCTTGGACGCCGATCCGGCTAACCTGCTGCTTCTCGCCAGCGATGACGCGCAGGTGCTGGCGACTATGCAGCTCATTTCCAGCCCGGGCTGTCCGACGCGGTGGGCTGCGCGCCCAGATCGAGACGGTGCGGGTCAGGCAGTAGCACCGCAGCCGAGGGTTGGAAGCGGCGCCGTTCGAGTGAGCGATCGGGAAGGCACGACGACGTGACTGCGCCCTGGGCCAGCTGACTACCGATAAGACGCGAGCCGGCGCACCGCTTCTACGAGCGGCGTGGGTCTGTCGCTTCCCACGAGGGGCTCAAGCTGCGCCTCTGATGGTCCGCCGCGCGATCGTCGACCGGACTTGACCGGGTGAGTGTGGACCTGGGACTCGCTACGGTCGTGATGGTGAGCGTGACGCGCCTTCCAACGGGCGAGCCCCTGGTGGGCCGCCACGTCCGCCTGAAGTTGCTGACCGAGGCGGACCTCCCCGAGATGTGCGAGCTTTTGGGTGATCCGAAGGTCTACGCCCAGGGGTATGTGATGCACCGGCGGCCGTCATCGGTGCAGGACGCGATGGACCTGGGCCGGGAGCGGTTGCTGGCGCAGCAGGGCCAGGCAGACGGAAGGGGCGGCGGGCGGACCGTCTACGGGGTCCGGCTCGCGGTCGACAGCGACCTGGGTGCGGCGGGGACGCTGGTGGGCACCTCGTCGCTGACGGAGGCGAACCTGCGGCACGAGAGCATCCACCTGGGTTCGACGTTGTACGGGAGCCGCTGGTGGGGCACGCAGGTCAATCCGGCGGCGAAGCTGCTGCTACTTGCGCACTGCTTCGACGAGTGCGGCTACGGCCGGGTGAAGATCCAGACCGACGTGTTGAACACTCGGTCGCAGGCGGCCATCGCCAAGCTCGGCGCGACGCGTGAAGGCGTGGCGCGGCGGGACATCAAGCGCGAGGACGGCACCTTCCGCGACTCCGTCGTCTTCAGCATCCTCAAGCAGGAGTGGCCGAAGGTGAAGTCGGGGCTGTTGGCCCGCCTCGGCTAGACACTTGGGCGACCCGACACTGGGTGCCCCGCTCGTGAGGAGATCCTGCTGCGAGGACCAGCACGCGCTTCTAGTAGTCACCGGAAGCGAGGCACAGCGCACGGCCGTCAGGTGTGTCGGCTCGCCACCCGGATCCTGTTCCCGTCCGGATCCTTCACCTTGAAGTCCCGTCCCCAGTCCATCTCGTCGATGCCCCCGGGCGGTATGGCCACGGCCCTGGCGACGGCATCCACGTCCGCCACCCAAACGTAGATCAGCGTGCCTGGCCGAGCATCACCGGTGTGCTCCGACAGGTGGAGATGCGCCCCGTCCCGCCCGACCTGCACGTAGGCCGGCAGGCCGGGCTCGAAGCGGTGCTCCCAGTCCTCGGCGAAGCCGAGCAGGGCGTACCACTGAACTGCGCGTCGGACGTCGGCCACCTGCAGGATCGGAATGACCTCTGTGTCCACCCCCCAGATGGTGCCAGCGCCGCGGTCGACCTGGACCCAGCCCAGAGGTGATCCCCTGTGCCCTGCACGCGGCCACGCTCACGTGAGGTCCGTACTTCCGGCTAGACGTCCCGCAGGCCGATCCCCAACCGAGGTCCGTAACGGTTGCAGGACACGGCTCGTCGAGGCGAGCGGCTAGGCACGCGGCTGGCCGGTTGCGCCGCCGGTCGTGTCCTGCAGGGGAGGCGGCCGCCGCGGTGGTGGGGCGCACACTCGACCGGTGCCGTTCTTCGACCCGCCCAGGCCGCCTTTGCCTCAGCCCGTGCCGCCGCCGCCGCCGGTCTGGGCCGGGCCACCGGCCAACACCCTGCCGACTGTGCTGCCGACAACAGTGGTGCTGGGCCGCAATGACGACACGGTCATCGCATTGACCGGCTTGGCGGTGTATCCCGCTGGCTGCGACCTTCGCATTGAGGTGCGTTCCCGCCGCCCAGACGTCGGGTTTCCGTTCGGCTTTGCTCATCCCGTCGTCCCTCATTCCGATCGGCCCGGCAACGGTCTGTTGCTCGGGGTGCTGTTCAGCGATGGGCGCAAGGCGACCTGGCCGACCACCGGTTCGGGCACTGGGGCACGGTTGACGCCGCGAAACGGCAGCGGAGGAGCTGGGGCTTTCCGGCAGGACCTGTGGCTGTGGCCGCTGCCGCCGCCCGGTGCCGTCGAGTTGTTCGTGGCCTGGCCTGAGCTCGGGGTTCCAGAGTCCAGCGCCGTCCTCGACGGTGTCGCGGTGCAGACTGCGGCCGGTCAGGCGATCGAGCTATGGGCGCCTGCTCCAGCATCTGAGACGGCAAACGGCTGGTTCGCCTTCGGTGGGTCGTCGGGATCGCCGCCGGCGATGAGCATGCCGCGAACTGTCGCCGGTCTACCCGGAGCCACTGCTTCCCAGGTCGAGCTTCTGGCTGCGGGGACGCAGCCTGAGGACAGCGAGGCGGCCGCGGCCGCGGTGCGCTCCGCGTTCGAGCGGGCATTCACTGCCGTTGATGGCGGTCCGCTTGAGGTCGTGGTGCAAGACGGCGCAGTCTTGGCGGGTGCGCTCGCGCAGGCGCGGTCGAACTTTCCCGAGGCCGTCGGCACGTCCTGGGTGACGGTGGCGGACATCGTGTTCCTCGACCCGGACCGGGCAGCTGTCACCTTCACCGTCCACTACACCGGCGGGATCGGCTTCGGCCAGCAACTCGGCTACGCCGTTCTTGACGGCGGCCAGTGGAAGGTCGCCTACGAGACGTTCGCCAGGGTGCTGGGCTGGGCTGGCGCCATGACCCCGCCGCCCCCTCCTCGACGCCCCTGAGCCGCAGCCGGTCACACCATGGAGCCTCTATCTCAGCCGCCAGCTCGACGCGGCAGCCGGACCTGCGGATCGCCGCCGCCATCCGCTCCGCTCTCGGCGACGTCGCGCAGCGTCGTGATTGTCAAGGCTGGTGCCGGCTCGTATGAGCCGGCCCAGACAGTCCTAGCCGTCGAGCCCAGCAGGGTGGTGATCGACCAGCGCCCGGCCGGAAGCGCGCCGGTCGTACAGCGGTCGCCGAAGCCCTTGCGCTGGCCGACAAGTCGGTGGACGCCGCACTGGCTGTGCTCACCGTCACCAGTAGCTCCGCCGGCCCGAGCGCAAACGCCTACGGCTAGGTCCACCTCGCTCCGTCGGCGGTGGGCGTTCGACTAGGACGGGCCGCAAGGATCAGGTGGGCTGGGCGGGCGACCTCTCGAGCGCGAGCCGGATACCGAGGCCGACCAGGACGGTGCCGGTGATCTGGTCGAGGCGACGCCGCACGCCCGCCCGGGCGAGCACTGGCCGTAGCCGCGTGACCGCCACGGCCAGCACGACATACCAGCGCGGCGAGCCCCACCAGGATGGCCGACAGCAGCAGCGTGCGGGGCAGGACCGGCGCGCCGACCGGCACGAACTGCGGCAGCACACTCAGAAAGATCAACGGCGCCTTCGGGTTCAACACGTTGGTCAGCAGCCCCTGACGAAACGCTGCGCGGACCGGCACCGACCCGACCACGACTCCCGGTCCGGCGGTCTCCACCCGCGAGCCCGGGCTCGGGCGCGATCTGGAGGCCCATAAGGCGCGCACCCCGAGCCAGCACAGATAGACGGCACCGGCCAGCTTGACCACCGTGAAAACCACCGCCAATGCCGCTAGCACCGACCTTGGTCCCGCGCCGAGCCCCGACCGCACAGGCCTCACGTTCAGGCCGAACGCCCGGCCCTGGTAGATGTAGAGCTCCTCGTCACTGGGCGCCGGCGGCGGGTAGGTCGGCCCGTCGTTCGTTCACAAGGCCTTGATCTTGCCGCCGGTGTTGGCGATCACCTTCGGTCGCACCAGCCGTCGGCTGATGCCGAGGATCGCGGCCAGGACGGGGATGCCGAGCACGACCACCAGGAACGTCGTCTTGTGCCAGAAGTGCGGCGACGCCTGCCAGCCCGTGATCGCCAGACCGGCGCTGATCGAGGCGAGGAAGACCAGCCCGATGATGCTCGTGTAGGGGTGGCCGGGCATCTGGAAGGAGCTCGGCGGCACCACCCCGCGGTTGCTCAGTGAGCGCAGCCGCAGTTGGCACACGAAGATCGTGCCCCAGGTGAACACCACGCCGAGCGCGGCGGCCTCCAGCGCGATCTCGAACGCGTTGAGCACGGCGCCGGTGTGCCGGCTGCGGGCCCGTCCCGCCGGGACGGGACGGGCCCGTGTTGGGAGCCGCTGAGCGTCAGGCGGCAGCTGTCGGTGGGGTGAGGGTAGCCAGCGCAGCCTTGGCGGTGGCCAGGTCTGCCGCGGCCGCCGTCAGGGCGGTCTGGGCGGCTGACAGCGCAGTTTCGCTCGTGTCTCGGGCGGTGCGCAGGTTGTCAGCCGATGGTGCGGCGGGTAGCGCCAGTGCGGCTGTGCTGGCGGTGGACAGGGCTGTCTGCGCGGTGCTGAGCTGGGTGGTGAGGTCAGCCAGTGGGACATCGACACTGCTGGTGTCGGTGCCTGCCGGCAGGCTGGCCTCCTGCGCCGCCAGGGCTGCGGCGTCGGCACCGAGCCCGGTGATGGCGGCGGTGCCGGTCGCGGCGGCGCTGGTCACCTCGCCCGCGAGCTTGACCGCCTGCGCGGTCCTGTTGCCGGCTTGGATCAGGGCGGCGAGCGCCTGCGGGCTGGTAGCCGAACCGGCAGCGGTGACGTCGGCGGACAGCGCCCTCAGCGCGCCGGCGTCGAACGCTGCCAAGGTGGCCTTGTCGGCGCTGCCCAGCAGCGTGCTGGCCTGCTGGGATGCGGCGACGCGCTGCACCGCGGCGGTGGAGGCGGCGAGGGCGTGCAGGGCGCCCTTACGGGGACCGGCCAGCCGGTCGGCGGGCTTGCCGTGGTGGTGGGCGGGCTTGGCGGCGTGGGTGACGGCGGGCCGGTGGCCGGTGCTGGTGGGGGAGGCGAAGGCGGCGGCGGGGGTCGCGAGCGCGAGGGTGGTGGCCCCAGCGAGGGCGAGGCTGAGCAGACGAGCCGAAGGCATAACTCTCCTTGGAGCAGGGGGCGTTCCCGTCCACGACGGGCTCGCTGCCCTCTTCGGCGTCGGCAGGACAGGTGACGGAGCACAGCGAGCTGACGTCACCCGGATGCCCGGCCGGTGCCACACCAACGGAGCAGCCGCTGCGCAATTCGGTCCTTTTGGTACGCGCGCTGGCCCCCGACAAGCACCTCGAGCCGCCGTCCCGGCGACCGTCGACCGTCGCAGTCCGCCCGGTGTGGTTGTTGGCAGGGGAGGGCCGGTCCGAGCTGTCCCGGTTGTGGTTGGTCGACGGTCGGGTGCTACTGGTAGCGGATGGTGGTGGCGCCGGTTGCGGCGTTCCAGGTGACGGTGCCGTGGACGAAGCTGCTGGCCCGTACGCCGGTGACGGTGTACTCGTTGCTGGTGGGGTAGCCCAGCGGGCTGGGTTCCCAGCCGAGGCGAGGGCGTCTCGCGCGGCGATGGCGCCGGGCACCTCGTGGGCTCCGGTGCCGGGTGTCAGGGCACAAGGCATGAGATCCCCACGAGGCGAAGCAGCGAGTCGGTCACCCCTGGTCACCGTGGGAGTCGATCCGAACGCCGCTCGACTTGACCCGCGTGCGGGTGTCCGCGCCAGGCTGCGGGGATGAGGACCGGAACGGCTGCCTCAACGCGGGACCCTTGATCGGGACGCCGGCAGGGCCGTCACACGGGCTCCCGGTCGGCGTCATCGAGGTGGAACGCCGCCTCCAGCTGCTCCCGCGAAGGCACCCCGGACGAACCGGCCGAAGGCCGCCTCCTGCTCGTCGCTGAGAAACCCCGCCGGCACGAGCGGCCACCCTAGAGCGGTCGGCTCCACCTCCGGTTAGCCCCCGACCGGCACGGCTAGCGCCACTTCCTGTGCCGGTCCTCCTCGACCCCGTGTAGTAGCTGTTGACGCAGCTGGTTGCGGCGGAGACGCACGGCTCGTCGCCGGCCGGCCAGGCGTCGTGGCCCGGCGCAGCATGACGACATCCCCGCGGCCGTCCGGGTCCGCCAGGTCGTCCTACACTGGCCCGCAGGACTCGGCCGGAGCGCGCGCTCGGCGAGCCCGGCAGACGGCGTCTCCGTTCCTTGGTAGTGGGCGCCGCGCGCGGCGCCCGTGAGCGGGTGCAGGCCAGGTTTCGGCGGGTGACCAGGCGATCCGCTTGCGGGCAGCGGTTCAACTGCGGTCATAAGGCCAGGTAGTGCTCGAGGGCCTCACGGGCGAGCGTTGAGAGGCTCACGCCCTCGGCGGCAGCTTTCGCCTCGGCAGCCGCGCGCAGGGAACGCGGAACCCGAAACTGCACCCGCGGCGAGTGGCTACCGTCCCCACCGAGGGACTTGCCGCCGGGAACGAGGTTGCGCCGCCGGGCCTCGCTCATGCCTTCTCGGGCCATCTTCTCGGCAAGCTCGTTCGTCAGTCGGCGCCCGTCAGGTAGCCGGACGTCCTCCTCGTCGAGGTCGACGTCGGCGATCGTGCTGTCGGGCCCGACCATGTACCGCTTCGGGTCGATGCTCATCAACCGTCTCCTTCTCGGTCGGTATAGCTGCTCGGCATGGCACGGATGACAGCCAGTCCGCCCTCGTGGCGGTTGTCCGGGACCGCAATGACGTGCAGCTCGACGCCTCGGTCGTCGGCGCCCAAGAAGTGCGTTACCAACTCCGGCTACCTGCTCCCAATAGATCGGCCCGGCTATGGCACGCGCTGCGGCGGTCGGGCAGTTGACGTCCGGATCGGAGTGGGTGACGACCCGCGTTCGTCCGGCGGGGAGGTGGCCTGCGAGGCTGCGGTGTGCGGGTTCTGATGATCGGATCGACCGGCCGGCTGGGTGCCCTGGTCGTACCCGCCCTGCCGGCCGACGGCCGTCACGTGCGTGCGATTGCCTCCCGGCCCTGCCCGGCGTCGCAAGGCGCACGCGCCGATCTGGCGACCGGCGCCGGGCTGATGGCGTTCGTCTGAATCTCCCCAGTCCCGCTCGTCGAATCTCCCCACCTTGAGCACCTCCTGCGTGGCGTCGCTACGCAGGAGCCGGTCCTTCGAGGGTGGCGGTCTGTGACCTCCACCAGCTCCGCGTAGGAAACCCGCGACCGGATGCTCACACAGGAGAACGACCTGGATGTGCACGCTTCGAAGCCGGGGCTGGACGGTGTCGGCGATCGCCCGGCATCTGAGACCTGACCGCAAGACGATGCGGTGCCTACCTGTCCGGCGAGCGCGTCGCCGGGTAGCGCGCGCCGAGCATGACCGACCCGCTCGAGCGGTTGTAGCAGAAGCGCGCAGTCGAGATGCAGCTCGAAGTCGGCTCAGGCGCTGGACGCGTGACGCGAGGCCCCGGCCCGAGTTCCAGGCATCTCCATACCGTCTAGCGCGAGCCGTTGCAGGTGGAGATCGCCGCAGCGGTGTTGCGCAGCAGTGCCCCCAACGCCAGAGCGGTGATCGCGGCCACGGTCAGGTACAACGCGGCGCCGAAGATCGAGCGCAGCGCACCCGGGTCCGACAGCGACGCGTTCAGGTGCTTGCCGCTGAGCAGAGCCTGGCCGACCATGAACGCGATGAAGCTGCTGACGAGCATGGTCAGGAACACCGCGCCGGCGCAGACGGCGAGTTTGCCCCACAGCACCGGCAGGCGGGCCGGCACGACGGCCAGTGAGGCGCGGATCATTCCGGTGCTGTACTCCCCGGTGATCAGTAGGACCCCGAGGACTGCGATGGACAGCTGGGCGAAGAACGTGCCGGTGAGGCTGGTGGAGATCGCGGTGGCGCCGGTATCCAGGCCGCGGGGTTGGCTGGCGGCGATGCCGGCGAGCAGCGCGCCTAGCCCGATCATGAGCACGACGGCCAGCAGCAGCGTGTAGAGCGTTGAGCGAAGTGAACGGAACTTGGTCCACTCCGAGCGGACGACCCGAAGTTGAGTCACCTGCGACCCTTGACCGGGGTGGAATATCGCAGCTGCTGGGCCGGGGGTGAGCGTGGCGGTCATGCCGCCACCGCCGCGGTGTCAGCGCCGTCGGTGGAGCGGTATTCGACGGCGTCGCTGGTCAGTTCCATGAACGCTTGTTCCAGCGAGGCCTGCTGGATAGACAGTTCGTAGACGGGCAGGTGGGCCTGCCAGGCGACGGTTCCGATGTGTTGGGCCGTCAACCCGTCGACCTGCAGGACGTCGGGCTGCTCGCTGGTGAAGGTGACGTCCGGGGCGAGCAGCAGCTCACGCAGGCGGGGTACCTCCGGTGTGCGGACGGTGACGATGCTGGTCGAGGCGCGGGCGACGAATTCGGCGACCGAGGTGTCGGCGATGAGCCGGCCGCGACCGATCACGACCAACCGGGTCGCGGTCTGCGCCATCTCGCTAATCAGGTGCGAGGACACGAACACGGTGTGGCCCTCTGCGGCCAGGCTCTTGAGCATGGTGCGCATCCACAGCACCCCCTCCGGGTCCAGGCCGTTAGCCGGCTCGTCCAACGCGACGGTTTGGGGATTGCCCAGCAGCGCCGATGCCACGCCCAGTCGTTGGCCCATGCCGAGGGAGAACCCACCGGCGCGGGTGCTGGCCACGGTGTGCAGGCCGACCAGGTCGATCACCTGATCGACCCGCTTGCCGCTGATGCCGTTGGTCTGCGCCAGCGCGAGCAGGTGGTTGCGTGCCGATCGCCCGGCGTGCACTGCCTTGGCTTCGAGCAGGACGCCGAGTTCGGCCATCGGTGTCTTGGCGGACCGGTAGCGGCGGCCGTTGACGGCGACCCGCCCGTCGGTCGGCTCGTCCAGGCCCGCAATCATCCGCATCGTCGTGGACTTCCCGGCCCCGTTCGGGCCGAGGAACCCGGTGACCATTCCGGGTTGGACCACGAAGCTCACTGCGTCGACGGCCAGCTTGTCGCCGTATCGCTTGCTGAGGTTCTCTACTTCGATCATTGTGTCGCCTTCCATGTCGCCTTGCGGAGCCGGGGTCGTACTGAACGTGCTGGTCGCGGACGCTGAGATCCTGGGCTTGCTCAAACGCGGACTTTGGCGATGGCGGGCGGGGTGCTGGGCAGCGCCAGGCCAGCTGTGAGGGGAGATGACGTGAAGCCCTTAGCGATCAGGTAGATGCCAAGCGACAGCTCCCAGGCGAACTCGGGGATGGTCGCAATCGACTGTGCCGCGCCGCCTTGCCCGATGCCGCCGAACAGCACGGCGATCCCCGAAGCGCAGATCAGCGGGCCTCCGACGAGCCCCAGCATGGCCATCCGTCGTGGCACAAGGCCCGAGCGGTACATCAGGTAGCCCAGGATCAGCCCGTTGCCGATGCCGACCACGAAGCCGGGTCCGAGCAGGAACGTCCAGTCCTTGATCGCGACGAGCGACCGACCAACCGTGGCGAGGGTGGCCCGGTCCGAGCCGGTGCCCGCCAGGTCCTGCCGCAGGGTCACGACCGCCAGGAGGCTGAGAATGCCGACGGCGATGAACACGGACTCGATGATGCGAGCCGTGACGTAGCCGAGCGCGAGCGCCTCGTTCTGCCGCCTGAGGATCGGGAACAGCACGACGGCGCTGCCGATGTTCGCGATGATGAGCAGCAGCTCCAAGAACGCTCCCAGCAGCACGCGGGTGTCGGCGCGACCGCCGAGGATGTAGCCGACGTCATCAAGAACGGGGTGGTAGAGCAAAAGCGCGGGGATCGAGGTGACGAAGGTGATGACGAACAGCACGCCGGCGATCAGGGAGACCTTCCTCGTCGGGTCCATCGGGCGGCGCGAGGTGGGCGGCCTGGCGGCCGGGCTGATGCGCGCGGGGTAGGTGTCGGTGGTCATGTCGTGCTCCTTCGAGACTGAGTAGGTCGGCCGGGGTGGGTCCTACGGGGCGTCGCGGGGTCGTGGGGTGCCGTGGGCGTGACGGAGACGAGCGGCAGGCCAATGTCGCCGAGCTTGCGGAGCAGGCCGTGCAGTGCGGACTGGTCGGCGACGGTGCCGTGAATGACGGTGGTGCCGTCGTCCCCGGCGGTGAGGGTCATGCCGTCGAACCAGGCGGCCCAGCGGGGCGCGAGGTGTCCCTTCACGCGGATCTCGTACTGCCCCGGCCCAGTGACCCAGCTGGCCTGGTTGGTCGGGACGTTGCTCATGCCGGTCGCCTCCTTCGCTTCGCCCGGCCGCCGGTCCGCGGTTGCGGTCGCCGGTGGGGCTGCTCTGAAGATGGCCGTCGATGTGGTGAGCGGTCATCACCACATGTGGTGAGCTCGCTGGTGAGCCGGCTGCCCGGGCGCCCGCGAAGGAGCCGGTCAGGATCGGCACATGCCGCTCGCGCCGCCGTGGGCGACGATCAGGACGGGGGACGACCGCCAGGGTCGCGCTTGCTGGTCAGCTGCCGCGTTGGCCCGGGAGCAGGTTGAGCTCGTGCGCCTGGCGGACAGCAGCCCGGCGGCTGGCCACGCCGAGCTTCGCGTAGATGTTCTTGGTGTGCGTCCGCACGGTGTTCAGCGACACGAACAGCTCGCGGGCGATGGCGGGCCCGTCGAGGTCGGTGCCGAGCAGCCGGAGCACGTCGAGCTCCCGGTCGCTCAGCGGCTCGACCAACTTCTGCCCGGTGGGGGCGCGGGTCTGGCTGCGGGTGGTGGCATCGAGCAGGCGGCGGACGTACCCGCGAGCGGCCCCCGGCATCGTCAGCGAGCCGCGAGCGGCTCCGGGCTTGGTCAGCGCCTTCAGCAGGGCCGCCATCGGCGGTCCCTCCTCGGCGAAGACGCGCACGTAGCCCTCCGGCTCCGCGAGCGCCACGGCGCGGTGCAGCGCATCGAGCGCGGCCGGCACATCGCGCCGGGCCTGATGAGCCAGCGCCTGCAGGGCAAGGACCTCGATGACGCTGCCGCCTCGCTCACCTTCTTCGGTGGCCGGCAGTAGCCGCTCAAGGAGGTTGAGCGCCTCCTCGAGCGCCGTGTTGTCCCGCCCGGCGTGGTGCCGGGCGAGGAGCAGCCGCACCAGGGTGAGGTGCTCGTACTCGCGCAGGTAGGACAGGTCTTCGGCGGCGGACAGCTGCCGCTCACGTGCCCACGCCTCGGCGTGGCCGAGCTCGCCGCGCTGGAGCCGTAGCCGGGCCCGCACCGCGGGAACCGGCCGCACGTTGGGGGAGAAGTCGCCGGCATAGACGGGGACTGCCTCGTCGAGCAGCTCGAGTGCGCCGTCGAGGTCGCCTTCGGCTTCCCGCAACCGGGCCGTGACGACCCGCCACCGGTACGGGTTCTGTGGCAGCCCGTTGTGCTCACCCAGGCGCCCGCTGATCGCCAGGTGCTCCGCGACGGCCGTGAGCTCGTCGCGCTCGAGCAGCACCCCCGCCATCGCCACGTGCATGTCGGCCGTTCCCCGCAACGGCTCGGCGCCGGGCTGCCGGGTTGCCAGGTCGAGGGCCCACTGATAGGTGCGCATGGCGTCATCAAGCTGGCCCTGGGCGCGGCGGATATCGCCGAGAGCGATGCAGCAGCCGAGGACGTCGGTGACGAACCCGACGCTGGCCAGCCCTTCGACGGTCTTGGTGTAGGCGGCGTGAGCGCCCGCGAGATCGCCGGTGGTCCACGACGCGAGCCCGGCGAGCGCGCCGGCTGCTGCCCGGGTGAGGCCGTCGTCCGGCGGGGCCAGCGAGAAGGCCTCCCGAGCGTGGCTGACGGCGCCGTCCAGGTCGGAGTTCGCGAGCGCCAGCGCGGCCCGGTACATCTCGATGCCGGCGGGGAGGGACCGGTACCCGGCTTCGTCGACGACGACCAGGCCGGACGGTGGCTGCTCGGGCCAGGCGCCGCCCTGCGAGCGCACGGAGCGTTCGATCAGCGTCAGCCGCTCGCCGACGGTGTCGAAGTCCCACACCGCTGCCAGCGCACCGACGAACGCGATGGCGAGCACCGGGCGGACCTGCACCACCTCGTCGGGTAGTGCGTGCATCCAGCGGGCGAGCTCGGCCTCCCGTCGTTCCCGGCGCATTACCGGCATGGCGAGCTCCATGAGCTCGGCGGCTCGCGGGTAGTCACCGCCGGACAGGGCGTGGCTGATGGCCTGCGAGGCGTCGGCGTTGGCCTCGAACCAGGCGCTGGCCCGCCTGTGTAGCTCGCCGACGTCGCCGTGCTCCTCGAGCAGGTGCGCGTGCAGGACGTCGGCGAACAGGTGGTGGTAGCGGTACCACTGTCGCCTGTCGTCGAGCGGGACGAGGAACAAGTTGGCGCGTTCGAGCGCCACCAGGGTCGCCTTGCCGCCGGCCTGTTCGGTGACGGCGTCGCACAGCGGGCCGGTGAGCCGCTCGAGGACCGACGTCTGGAGCAGGAAGTCTCGGACGTCGGCGGGCTGGCGTGCCAGGACCTCCTCGGCGAGGTAGTCCACGATGTAGCGGTCGTCGCCGGCGAACCCGGCGATGAACGCGCTGACGTCGTCGCGGCCCTGCATGGAAAGCGCCGCCAGCTGCAGGGCGGCGATCCAGCCTTCGGTGCGCTCGTCCAGCGCCGCGACGTCACCCTCGCTCAGTCCGAGCCCCATCGGGCCGTTGAGGTACGCCGCGGACTCCTCGGCGGTGAAGCGCAAATCGGCCGCTCGCACCTCCACCAGCTGGCCCCGTGCTCGCGTCCGCGCCAGCGGCAGCGGCGGGTCGGCCCGGGTGGCAAGGACCAGGTGCAGCCGCGGCGGCTGGTGCTCGAGGAGGAACCTCATCCCCTCCTGAACCTCTGGCACCTCGATGAGGTGGTAGTCGTCCAGCACCAGCAACAGGTCTTCTGGTAGCCCGTTGAGGTCATTGAGCAGCGCGGCGAGCGCCGCCTCAGTTGACGGCGCCGACGACGCCAGCAGCTGCAACGCCCCCGCGCCGACACCGTCGGTGGCCGTCCGGATCGCGGTGACGACGTACGTCCAGAACAGCACGGGGTCGTTGTCACGGTGGTCCAGCGACAGCCACGCGATGGCCGGCGCGCCGCCCGGGACGGTGGCCAGCCACTCGGTGAGCAACGTCGTCTTCCCGAAGCCGGCGGGCGCGGACAGCACCGTCAGCGCGGACCGCGACGCCGCGCTGAGGCGCTCAGCCAGCCGCGGGCGGGCGACCGCGTTGGGTCGCCGGCTGGGGACGCGGTGCTTGCTCTCGAGCAGCGCAATTACCACCGGCGTCCCGCCTCGCCGGTCGACCGGCTCCGCTGCCACCGGCTACGCGCCGTGTGGCCCGTGCAGCGCTCCACCCGAGCTCCCATCTGCAGCCACCGCCCTCGCACCATGGTGTCGCACTGCACGGCGGCCGGCACGGACCAACCACATCTCGGCACGTGTCCGCCCGAGTGCCTCGGTCGGATGCCGGCTCGGCGTAGGCTGCGCCGCGTCTGTCCGCTTGCCGTATCTGCCCGCTCGCCGTGTCATCACCGAACATCCCCGGGGGAACCCCGATGTCCGACGTGGCCCGGCCCGGTAGGGGCGCCCCGAGCCGGCCGTCGGCGCCCGTCAGCGCGGTTCCCGGACTGGCATACGGCGCCGCCGAGGCCGGATCGGGGGCAGGGCCTGGCGGCGTGCAGCGCGTCGGGCGTGGCTTCGTCGCGCTGTACGCGGCCGCCTACATGTCCGCCATCGTGATGCTCATCGCACCACTACTGGTCACTCTGGCGCTGAAGGTCAACGCCCTGGTCGGCGCAGACCAGGCCCCGGCGAGCCTGTCCCTTGTCGCTGGGACGGGTGCATTAGTGGCCCTGGTAGGCAACCCTCTGTTCGGCCGGCTGAGCGACCGCACCGCGTCGCCCTTCGGGACGCGACGGCCGTGGTTGGTCATCGGGCTGTTCGGCGGCTCGGCCGGGATGCTCGTCGTCGCCCAGGCACCCAGCGTGCCGGTGCTCGTCGTCGGTTGGTGCCTCGCGCAGCTGTTCTTCAACGCGCTGCTCGCAGCCCTCGTCGCGGTGCTCCCAGACCAGGTACCCGCGGTGCAGCGTGGCGTCGTCTCTGGCGTGCTGGGAATCTGCCTGCCGGTCGCGTCGGTGTGCGGCACGTTTCTCGTGAAGGTGTTCACCGGCAACCTGTTCGCCATGGTGATGGCGCCGTGCGTCCTCGGCGGCGCAGGCATCCTGCTGTTCGCGGCCAGGCTCGACGACCGCCGCCTACTGCGAGCGGACAAGGCCCCGTGGTCGCTGCTCGAGTTCGCCCGCACCTTCTACGTGGCGCCCCGCGCCAACTCCGACTTCGCGTGGGCCTTCGCCAGCCGATTCCTGTTCGTGCTCGCCTACGCCTTCCTCACGACTTATCAGGTGTACTTCCTGCTCGACCGGGTCGGCACCACCAAGAGCGACGTGCCAGGGCAGGTCTTCCTGGCGACCCTCGTCCAATCCGCCCTGGTCGTCCCCGCCTCCCTCGTCGGCGGACGACTCTCCGACCGGACCGGGCGCCGCAAGGTGTTCGTCTTCACCGCTGCCGCCGTGTTCGCCGCAGCCATGTTCGTCCTCGCCACCGTCAGCAGCTACGACGGCTTCCTCGTCGCCATGGCCATCAGCGGCCTCGGCCTCGGCGCCTACGTCGCCGTCGACCTCGCCCTTGTCGTCGACGTCCTCCCGGACCAGGAGCATGCGGCCAAGGACCTCGGGGTGGCCAACATCGCCGGCGCGCTGCCCTACTCCGTCGGCCCCGCCGTCGCGCCCGCAATCCTGGCGGTCGGCAGCTACGGCGCCCTCTACTCGGTCGCCGGCGTCTGTGCCCTCCTCGGGGCCGCCGCCATCCTGGCCGTCAAGCGCGTTCGGTAACGCGCGAACGGGTCGGCATGGGCGGGCTGCTCATCAGCGAGCGCGGCACCCGCCCTCGCGAGCAGTGGCGGCAGCGACGCGTAGCCGGTCGCGGCCCAGGGCGGGCCTGTCGACGAGGAACGCGGCACCGCCGACCGCAAGCAGCACGAGTCTGACGGTGACGGCCGCGCCGCTGATCGGTGACCGTGCCTTACATCGGCAGACGCGGTCGGATGTGTCGGCGACGGTCGGCCCCACTCGAGGATCGTCTTCTGAGAACGGATCTGGTCGACAGTGCGAGTCAGCGTTGTTCCAGGCGCACCGGGCGGCGGTGCGGACCTCGTCGACGGCTCACCAGACGCCGCACCGAATCGATCGTCTCGATCTCGGGTGGCGGCTACCGGCGCCCGAACTCGGCGTACAGCTGTGGCAGGAAGCCGGCCAGGTGGTTCATCTCCTGCCCGCAGTGGAGCATGAGGAACGACTGCTGCTTGGGCGTCGGTAGCACCGGCAGCGGCCCCCGAGCGGCCAGCGCCGCCGCTGCTGCGGGATCCGCCGGGCGGCCCCGGGTGCTGACCTCGGCGGGGAGGTAGAACCGGCTGCGCATCTCACTTCCGGTGCTCGTCGCGCGCACCTGGTGGCACAGCACACCCGTCGTCTGTGCCGAACCCTGCGGTCCGCTGCGGCCTGCGATGAGGGTGCCGTCGAAAGCCGAGAGGTCGAAGCCCTCCGAGCGCGGCTCGACGAAGGTGATGCCCAGCTGCACCAGAACGCCGCCCGCCTGGCTGCCGAGATAGTCGTAGCCGCTGCGGTAGTCGGGCAGGTACTCGTCGACGTAGTAGGTGTTGCCGAGGTATCGCTGCCGGTCGGTCAGGTTCGGGTCGTCCGCACGGTCGTCGAGCAGGGCCGCCCGCAGGTGTGCTTCCGGGTGCCAGAGCTTGTAGCGCGACGACTCCGAGCTGTGCCAGCCGAACCACCAGTCCCACATCTCGGGGCGCACGCCCGGCATGTCGGTGCGGACAGCCGTCCACAGGGCGCCGTCCTTCGTTGTGCCGAACCCGGTCTCGATGGGGGAGTAACCGGGTCTGCGCATCTCCTGCCGCAGCTCGGCGAGGGACGGGACGTCGGCGGTGGGCACCGGACCTCGGGCCAGTGCAGTGCGAACTTGCGCCTGGACCGGGCTCGTCCGCTCGGTGAAGAACCGTCCCCAGGGCCGGGCGTAGTCGGCCCTGCGGTAGCCGACGTAGGCCGGCGCGGCTGCGTCATCGGCCGTACGGCGTGCCGCGGGCGCAGGGGCGAACCGTCGCCCGGTGGTTGCGGAGTTCGACCGGAAGGCGCCGGCGGCCGCCACGGACCCGGCCGCGGCCAGTCCGCCGCCGAGGACCAGGCGACGAGAAGGACGACCGGCCAATGGCCGGTCATGGGGACTGTCGTTCGGATCGGGCACCGTGACCTCCACGTCGCAGGGCCTAAGTGTAACGACGATGTATCAGTTAACGAAAGGGGACGTAGTCTGCCCAGATGCGGGCCGACCGGCAGCGCAACGACGATGCGATCATTCGGGCGGCCGCCCGGCTGTTGGCTGTCAACCCGGCGGCGAGCACGCAGGCGATTGCCGACGCGGCGGGCGTGGCGCGGTTGACCGTCTACCGCAGCTTCCCGACCCGCGAGGCGCTGGAGGGCGGTGTGCGCGCCGCCGTGGGTGCGCGGGTAAACGCCGCGCTCGGCGCTTTCGCCGGCTGGGAGTCAGGTACGGAGGCCCTGCGCGCACTCGGTGGCGCGCTCGTTCTCGTCGGTGTGACCTATCCGGTCGCGCTGCTCCGGCATCGCGTCGCAGTCGACCCCGGCCCGTTCGATACCCGCATGATCACCTTGTTCCGCGATGGGCAACGGGCCGGCGTGCTGCGGGAGGACGTTCCCGCGGAGACCCTCAACGCCGCGTTGTTCGCGGTGCTCTTCGCCGTCTGCGGCTCGACGACGATGGAGTCGCCGGAGCGGGTGGCCGAGACGGTCGTGGGTCTGGTCCTGCACGGCGCTGCCGCGACAGTTGTCGACAGTCGTGTGGAGGGCTGGTAGTGGGCAGCCGGCTCTCTGCCATCTCGGGTGAGCCGCCCGCAAGCGATCTTGAACACCCCAGATGCTACGAACCAGTCCCGGCAGTGCCCGGACAGGTCGTGACCTGTGCCGAGCGGATCACGACCTAGGAGGCACTCGTGGGCCGTCCAGCCGGGCGTACACGGCAAAGCTGAACAGTGCGTCCTTGGGCGCCAGCAAGATCTGGCGGTAGTGGGCGCGGAAGCGCGGGTCCGCCAGCAGGGTGCGCTGGTGCGCTGATTGGAAGCCCTGCCCCAGTGGCTGTCCCCAGGTGACGACGAGGCTTGGTCTCCGGCCGAGCACGTACGTGTTGTCATGCTTGTCGAAGGGTGGGCGGCCAGTGCCTCGCGCGATGACCGGGTCAGTCAGCCCGAACAGGTCGAGGTAGCGAAGCTGCGGTGTGAGATAGGGAACCAGGCCCGCCTCCTCGATGGCGACCAGCGACCCTGGTGCCGCGTTGGCGTCGAGCCACCGTGCCAGAGCCTCGTAGCGCGGGTTCCGCGAGGAGAACGATCCGAGCATGCCCGAAGGGTCGAGCGCCGTTCGGGGAGCGCGCTGCGCGGGCTGGTCGAAGCGGGCGAG
>JAABUZ0100004176.1_pt1 | contig 20247 bp, 20 predicted proteins | sample 5562091 | NCBI WGS metagenome assembly JAABUZ01 (sample SAMN12813069, study PRJNA571459) | rock metagenome | isolation source: Antarctica rocks | place: Antarctica: Victoria Land, Linnaeus Terrace sud | collected 2015-12-21 | reverse complement strand
GCCGCGCTCTCGGTGGGCCTGGCGCAGGCCTGCTACGACGCCGCCTTCGCCTACGCCACGCAGCGGCGGCAGTTCGGCCAGCCCATCAGTAAGTTCCAGGCCATCAGCTTCAAGCTGGCCGACATGGCCACCGAGATCGAGTTGGCGCGCACCATGACGCTCAAGGCCGCGTGGGAGAAGGACCAGGGCAAGGACTTCCGCCTCTCGGCGGGCATGGCCAAGCTCTTCGCCTCCGAGACCTCCAAGCGCGCGGCGGACCAAGCCGTGCAGATCCACGGCGGCTACGGCTTCATGGACGAGTACCCCGTCTCGCGCTACTTCCGCGATTGCAAGATCAACGAGATCGGCGAGGGTACCAGCGAGGTGCAGCGGCTGGTGCTGGCAAAACTGCTGGGATGTTAGTATCAACGGCCTGCGACTGAAGTCGCATGGCAAACCACGGCGACTGAAGTCGCTAGGGGCGCCAGGAAAGTTCGAGTTAGTGCGGCTTTAACAGCTGGGGAGGTAGCAGGCCAGCGTCGGCGCGGTTAGTGCGGACGTAGTCGAGCGTGGCAAGGAATTGCGTGTACGTGACAATACCCACGGCGTAGTACCCCTTGGTCCAGAGGTGGCCCCCAAGGAGATCATCGCGCAACTCTGGGAATGCAGCTAAGGGGCCGTCTAAGAATAAGGTAGTCGATTTTGCGCTCCGTTCAACCGTGAATTGGCGCGAAAAGTGGGTAGGTTATTCGTGGACGGGCCCTAAGAAGTCGTGTGCTGTGATGCCTTTCACCGTCTTGATCACGGTCGGAAGCGGCATATCCACGAAGTCCTCGACGATCATGTGTACATGGGTGGGCATCACCTCCCATGCGAGGCAAAGTATCCTGCGCGCCCGTAACACGTCCCGGATGAGACGCCGTATCGCCTCGTGGTATGCGTCGTTTTCAAAAATCGGTTTGCTGTCGAGCGTATGGAAGTTTACGTGATGTAATGGCACTGCTTTGTCCCTCCCGTGAGCACAGCATACACGAACGGTTGCTGTGGCACGCAACTCGAGGCAGAGCTACTTCAGTAGCCATGATTTGCCATGCAACGTGGGTTAGCAGGCCCTCACGCCAATATAATATGGGTAGTGTGGATAGTAGGGACGACTGAGCCACTTCAGTGGCCGTGGTTTGCCATGCGACTTCAGTCGCAGGCTCATGTAGGGAGGTGTGACTTATGGACGCCAATGATGTCGTTATCACGGCGGGCGCGCGGACGCCCTTCGGGAAGCTGGGTGGCGCGCTGACGCCGCTCTCGGCGGTCGAACTGGGGGCCGCGGTGATCCGCGAGGTGGTGGAGCGGTCGCGCCTGCCGCGGGAGCGCGTGGGTCACGTGATCATGGGCACGGTCGTGCCGGCGGGACTGGGCCAGATTCCGGCGCGTCAGGCCGCCTTCAAGGCCGGGCTGCCGGTCGAGGTCCCGGCCCTGAGCATCAATAAGGTGTGCGGCTCGGCCCTCAAGGCGGTCAACCTCGGCGCCTTGCTGATCCGCGCCGGCGAGGCCGAGACGGTGGTGGCCGGCGGCATGGAGAGCATGAGCAACGCGCCCTACCTGCTGGACAAGGCGCGCTTTGGTTACCGCATGGGCCACGGCTCGCTCGTCGACGCCATGATCCAGGACGGCCTGTGGAGCCCCTCCGACGATGTGCATATGGGCGTCTACGGCACGGCCGGCGCGCGCGAGTACGACATCTCGCGCCGGGAGCAGGACGAGTGGGCGCTGCGCTCGCAGCAACGCTACGCCACCGCGCTAGCCGAAGGCCGCTTCGCCGACGAGATCATGGCCGTACAGGTTCCCGGCCCCAAGGGGGGCCAGACCACCGTCGAGCAGGACGAGGCGCCGCGCCCGAACACGACCCTGGAGGGCCTGAGCCGACTCAAGCCGGCCTTCGAGCCGGACGGCACGATTACGGCAGGCAATGCGCCGGGCGTCAACGACGGCGCGGCCGCGCTGGTGCTGATGCGTCGGGGTACGGCCGAGGAGTTGGGCGCGCCGATCCTGGCCACGTGGCTGGCCGGCGGCGAGGCCGCGGTCGAGCCACAGCGCATGAACAGCGTGCCGGCCTACGCCATGGAGCGGGCGCTCTCCAGGGCGGGGCTACAGCTCAAGGACATGGAGTTGGTGGAGGTCAACGAGGCCTTCGCGGCGGTGACACTGGTCGTCTCCAAGATGCTGGACCTCGACCCCGACAAGATCAACGTCGACGGCGGCGCGGTCGCGGTGGGCCACCCCATCGGCGCCTCGGGCGCGCGCATCCTGATGCGCCTGGTCTACGCCCTGCGCCAGCGCGGCCTCCGCTACGGCATCGCCGGCATCTGCAGCGGCACCGCTCAGGGCGACGCCGCGGTGGTGCGCATCGACGGGAGATGACAGCATGGGCTCCCGCGCCAACTACATTGTTATTGAGGGAACAACTGCCGAGATATCCTATGCCCAATGGGGCGCGCTGACGGTCGCGCGGGAGCTGCTGGCGGGGCCGGAGGCGGCCATGGCGTTCGCGCGCGGTCAGCGGACGGACATAGGGCTGATGGACAACGTGTTCGCCGACGGCGGTGTGCTGCTCGACTCTGACCGGCGCACGCTGCTGTTCTGGTGCGACGGCAAGATCGGCCATTTCCCGTACCTGCGCCGCGTGCTGCTACCGGTCCTGCGCGCGCTCTGGCCCGACTGGAGCGTCGACTGGGCCACACAGGGCGTCGTCGACATGGCGCGCTACCTCGGACGTGACCCCGCGCGCTATGTGTTCGCGGATCGGTACAGCGGCAGCTTCCCTTACGTGGGCGATGTCGAGACCCTATGCGCGACAAGCGACGACCTGGACGGGAACGTCACCATCCTGACGGTGACGCACGAGGATGGACGCATCGCTGACTATTCGCTCGTATCGGAGCCCGAGCGCGTCATGCTGGCCGGTCCGGCTATCCTGCCCGTCCTGACGCGCAAGGGATCCGCGCCGTTGCCGGACGAGCGCGACGACGCGCTGCAAGGGGGCGCCTACCTGGACGTGGCCGCGCATGCCATCTGGGTATGGGAGCCACATACCATCGATCCCGTCTACCTCGATGCCTTGACGCGGTCGTGGCCGGATTGGAGTATCCATAGCCACGTGGAGGGGTTAGTGCGGCAAGTCATACTCGCTGGTAGGAGCGCGGATAGCATCATGGTCCCGCCGGACGAGGCGATCGTCGAGCTGGCGGACGAGTTCGTCGACGACGATGAGGAGCCCGAGCTACCCGAGCCAATAGAGGCTGTCAGCCTCGACAGCGTCGGCGACACCATGGGACAATTGGCAAGAGAGGATATGCCTGCCGATAGCGGACAGCCCAATACGAGCATGCTTTTCGCCGCGCCAACCTCGGTTGAGCGACGAGACGCCCTGGTACGGACGTTCCGCCAGGCTCTGACCGCACGGTAAGAGATCGTCCATAGCGAGAACGTTGAGCAACTCTTCGCTGTCGCGTCCATTAGCCAGGTACGAGGCCAGCGGATCGTGGAGGCCGATCCCGTCGTCCGCGTGGTGGGCGACAGGGGCATCGTCGAGCGCGACATCAACGACAAGCCCCTGGTCGACGCCCTGGTCGCAACCGGCGTGCCGCGCGGGCAGATCGTCCTGGCCTACACGGGAGAGTCCGCGGCGGACGCGGCTTGAGAGAGTTTTGTCATACCTTTTACGTTGCATGGCGAAGTTGTCCGGTAGTCGTGCTCCTCTGTTCACGCGCATCGTCCCACGGCGTCGTATGATAGAGATAGATGACGGGCGGACGGTGGAAGGGGGGCTCCACCGCCCGCCCGCGTCTGTTTGGGCCAGTATCCTCCCTTCTTAGTCACCCTTCGCTCTTTCCACCTACCCTTCCTCCGGACGGCCCCGCGACCAGCGGCAGCGATTCGAGTCCGCGCAGCACCAGACCGCGCCGCCAGCGCCGCCGCTCCGGCGCGCGCCAGCCGCGGATCGGGGAAGCGCCGCAGCAGCGTGTTGATCGCGATCTGGCCTTCCATGCGGGCCAGCGGCGCGCCGATGCAGTAGTGGCCGCCCTGACCGAACGCGAGGCGCCGGTTCGGCTCACGGGCGATGTCCAGCGTGTCAGGGTTGGGGAAGTGGCGCTCGTCGCGGTTGGCCGAGCCGATCACGCCGAATACCAGCGCCCGGCGCGGGATCAGCGAACCCGCGACCTTGACATCCTCGCGGGCATAGCGATGGGTTGCCATGTCGACCGGGCCGCCGTACCGCAACAGTTCCTCCACTGCCGTCTTGATCCGGGATGGATCGGCGGGCAGACTCTCGAGTTGTCCAGGGTGCTCCAACAGCGCCAGCATCCCGTTCCCGATCAGGTTCACGGTCGTCTCGTGGCCGGCGGTTAGTAGAATCGCGATCATCGCCAGCAGTTCGTCCTCGCTCAGTTGGTCGCCCGCCTCCTCAGCCTGAGCCTGGGCCAGGGCGCTCACCAGATCGTCCCGCGGGTCCGCGCGCCGGGCGCGCGCCAGCCACCGGATGTAGCGCACAAACGCCAGCATCTCGGGAAGCGACCGGACCATCACCCACTTCGAGCCGGTACTCTTAAGCAGCGCGTTTGACTAGCGCGCGAACGCCCGCCGGTCGCCCGCCGGCACGCTCAGCAGGCCGTCGAGCAGTAGCGTGGTGAGTAGGTCGGGGATGTCGTCCCATTGGTCTTGCAGGTGCTGGTCGCCCATCAAGCGGAGGCATCATTAGGCCAAGGAAGGTTGCCGTTAGCGCCCGTAGCGTGAGCGGCACGTCCACCGCGCGCAGCTCGCCCTCCGCCACGAGCCACCGGACATGGGGTTCGGCCAGCGCGACCGCCGGCGCGATGACCCGTTCGACGTACAGCGCGCGCAGGTCAGGACCGACCAGCGCCTCGGAGAGCACCGCCCTCAGGGCATCCAGCTTGCGATGTATTGTCGCCGGCGCGGCACGGTACGCCGTTTGCCACTGTGTGAGGACGAGCACGTCGCGGCTGGCGCCGCGTCAGAACGACTATTATGTCGATCCGATGGGGCCTGATTGTGGTTGCACGGCGCACCACCGGCTGGCCGCGGTCGGTTGGGATGGGGCAATGCGCCCCGACGATGCGATACGCCGGCTTGCAATAGCGCAACAGCCTGGCACTATGATGAGGAGGTCTGTGGATGACTGAGATGAGCGAGTTGCGCGCCACACGCGACGGAGGGCGCCCCCGCATCGTGATCCTGGGCGCGGGCTTCGCCGGTGTAGAGGCATCCCGCGCGCTGGTCAGATTGCTGCCCAAGGACGAGGACGGCCACATCATCCTCGTCGACCGGAACAACTACCAGTTGTTCACGCCCATGCTGACCGAGGTCGCGGGCGGCCAGGTAGAGACCGAGCATATCATCAGCGCGGTGCGCCGCTTGTCGCCGCGGGTACGGTTCGAGCAGGGCCGCGTCGAGAGCATTGACGTGGCCAACAAGCGCGTGACCCTCACCCTCGGCGGCGGCAAGGACGGCATCCCCACGGCCTCGCGCACCCTGGACGCCGACCACCTGGTGATCGCACTGGGCTCCGTCACCAGCTTCCATGGCGCTCCCGGCGTCGGAGAACACTCCCTCACCATCAAGACGGTGGGCGACGCGGCGGCGATTCGCAACCGCGCCCTTGAGTTGCTGGAGCGGGCCGACGTCGAGCCCGACCAGCAGCGCCGACGCGAGCTGCTGACCTTCGTGGTCGCGGGCGGCGGCTACTCGGGCGTGGAGACCATGGCCGCGCTCAACGATCTGGTGCGCGACGCCGCCCGGCGCCACTACCCGCACGTTAATACCGCGGACATCAGCACGGTGCTGGTCCACCCTGGCAAGCGTCTGCTGCCCGAGATCAGCGCGGGCCTGGGAAGCTACACGGCGCGGAAGCTGCGCCAGCGCGGGGTCACGGTGGTCCTCGATACGGAGATCACGGGGGCGGGGCCCGACTGGGTCGAGTTAGCGGGCAAGGGGGGCACGGACAAGCGCCGGCTCCCCACGCGCCTGCTAGTGTGGGCGGCGGGCGTCGCGCCCAACCCGGTCGTGGGCACGCTCCCCGTCGAGCACGGTCGCCACCACGGCATCCTGGTCGACGGCACGTGCGCCGTGCCGGGGCATCCTGGTGTCTGGGCTATGGGCGACTGCGCCGAGATCCCTCAACCGGGCGGCAAGGGGACGTACGCGCCGACGGCGCAGAACGCCACACGCGAGGGGCCGCTGGTGGCGCGCAACATCGTGGCCGCGCTGCGCGGGGAGCGGCCACGTCCCTTCGTGTACACGCCCATCGGTGAACTGGCCATCATCGGCAAGCGCACCGGCGTGGCCAGCGTCTACGGCCTGCGCTTCTCCGGCCTGCTGGCCTGGGCCATGTGGCGCGCTATCTACCTGGCCAAGATGCCGCTGCTGAGCAAGCGCCTACACATCGGCCTCGATTGGCTGCTGGACGCGTTCATCGACGCCGAGATCGTCGAGCTGCCCATCGCTCGCTCGGAGGACGATAACCGATAAACAGTCATGTCCGCGTTATCTTTGGTCTCCCTCGCGGCGCGGCGCCGGCCTCGACCTCCGCTTTGTAGCGCCCAATAGCCTCCGGCGTGCTGTATCAGCGTCCTCCCCGCTTGATCGCCTCGATGCGCCCCCGTCGCACCGACCAACCCACATAGTCGACCGAGTAGCCCGACGGCGCGGTCAGGGCGGCAAGCGGCTGATAGGCGTCCTCGGGTCCAGGAGCAATCGCGCAAGCCTCCAGATAGAGGTCGAGCCCAGCTTCGACGGCCCGGCCGATCAGATTGGCCAGCGGGCAATAGTTGCCCGTATTGGCCGTGTCCAGGGCCTGGATATAGCGCACGCGCCAATCGCGCAGCAGCAGCGCCGGGGGGTAGCCGTCGTGCATCAGCATAAGGTTGAGCAGCAGGCGTCCAACCCGCCCGTTGCCGTCCGCAAAAGGGTGTACGGCCTCGAAGCCGTGGTGAGCGATGGAAGCGCGGACGGTAGGCTCATAGCCCTGGCCCAGTCCGTCGATCCAGGACACCCATCCGCGCAAGTGGAAGCGGACGAGGGGCAGCAAGAGTATGAGAGCGCGTCCCTATCAACGCGTGGGCCATCTCCTATCAACCAGCTTGTAGGCGTCGGGTAAACTAGTACTAAAAGCACTAATAGCCAGGGTTGTCGTAAGGGGCCGTGCCGAGAGCGTGGTGTACGCCGTGCGTGCCGGTGGCCTATGACGTGCGACGATTGGCGACAGGAGGAGGGGTGAGCGGTATGACGGGGCAACGCTATGATGTGGTGGTTATTGGCGCCGGGATCGTCGGCCTGGCGACGGCGCGCGAGTTGCTCGACAGGCATCCCGGCCTGAAGCTGGCCGTGGTGGATAAAGAGGACCGCGTCTCGGTGCATCAGACGGGGCACAACAGCGGCGTCATCCACAGCGGCATCTACTATGCGCCCGGCTCGCTCAAGGCGCGGCTCTGCGTCAAGGGCGTGCGCATGATGTGGGCGTACTGTGAGCAGAAGGGCATCCCCTACGAGGCCTGCGGCAAGGTCATCGTGGCCATTAAAGAAAACGAACTGCCCGGCCTGCAGAAGCTGTACGAGCGCGGCGTGGCCAACGGCGTGCCCGGCGTGGAGGTCATCGGCCCCGAGCGCCTCAAGGAGCTGGAGCCGCACTGCGTGGGGCTCAAGGCCGTCTACTCGCCCAAGACGGGCGTGGTCGACTACAAGCTGGTCAGCCAGGCCTACGCCGAGGACATCAGGGCGGCGGGCGGCGACATCCTGCTCGGCCATGAGGTGCTGGACATCGACCGCCGCGACAACACGGTGACGGTCGAGACCTCGCGCGGCGACCTGGAGGCCGCCAACCTCGTCTCCTGCGCGGGCCTGATGGCCGACCGCATCGCCCAGATGACCGGCGCCAGCCGCACGCCGCAGATCATCCCCTTCCGCGGCGACTATTTCGAACTGAGCCATGAGAAGCACTATCTGATCAACAACATGATCTACCCCGTGCCCAACCCGGAGTTCCCCTTCCTGGGGGTACACTTTACCCGCCACATCAACAACGACCGCTCACTCGGCCCCAACGCCGTGCTGGCCTTCGCGCGCGAGGGCTACAAGAAGCTGGACATCAACGTGAAGGACGACGCCGAGGTCTTCGGCTACCGCGGCTTCTGGCTGATGGCCGCGAAGTATTGGAAGATGGGCGCGGGCGAGATGTGGCGCGACTTCAACAAGGCCGCCTTTGTCAAGGCGCTGCAGGAGTACGTGCCGGAGATCCAGGCCGCCGATTGCCACCACGCCCCGGCCGGCGTGCGCGCCCAGGCCGTCACCGCCAACGGCAAGCTCGTCGACGACTTCGTCTTCGCCAAGGGCAACGGCGTGATCCACGTGCGCAACGCCCCCTCGCCCGCCGCGACGGCCTCGCTGTCCATCGCCGAAATGATCGCCACCGAGGCCGAGACAGTCTTCGGCATGGAGCCCGGCCGCGTCGGCAGCGCGCCGGGCGTCGCGTCGGCCGTGTAGGGGCGTAGGGGCGTATTGCATACGCCCGAGCGGCGAGTACGCCTTTTTGTATGGGTTGTTTGTGGTGTAGATGCCCGTCCACGATGCACACTAGGGGACAGACACGACGCGGCGCGCCGGTTGGCGCGGGCGCCGCGAGGGTTGGGACCCTGGGTGAGAGAGGACGGGTATATGCCGACGGCAACGATCCTTTGCATCGACGACGCGCGCACGACGGATATCCTGCGCCATGCCCTGGGCCGCGAGGGCTACGGCGTCGAGACCGCGTGGACGGGGCGCCGCGCGCTGCAGCTGCTGGACGGGGGGCGGCCCGACCTCGTCGTCCTGGGCGTCAACCTGCCTGATCTCGACGGCCTGCACGTGCTAACGGCCTTGCGCGAGCGTTCGGCCGTCCCCGTGATCATGCTGACGGCGCGGCGGGATGACGACGCGATGCTGGACGCCTTCGAGCTGGGCGCCGATGACTGCGTGGCCAAGCCCCTGCATGTCGCCTTGTTTGTCGCGCGCGCCAAGGCGCTGCTACGGCGGAGCGCGCAGCGCGAGGGCTGGGCCTCGACGACCGCGCAACAGTCGAGTCTTCCGCCTGGCGAGACATACGACGTGCATGGCGCGACGTTCGACGCGCGGCGGCATGAGCTGATCGGGCCCGGCGACGAGCCGTTGGTGCGGCTCACGCCGACGGAGAGCCGCATCCTCCATTTGCTGCTCCAGCACCAGGGGCATGTCATCTCGCCCGAGGGTATCATCGAGCGCCTGCGGGGCTGCGCGACAGCGCCCGCGACGCCAACGTCGTCAAGACGCACATCCACTACTTACGCGAGAAGATCGCGCGTCTGCCGGGCCAACCGCGGCTGATTCGCACCCTACCCGGCGCCGGCTACATGCTGCCCCAGACAAGCCCGCTGTGCCCTGCCAGCGCCCACGCGCCCGCCGCGTCGCGCGAGAGCGCATGAGCGTGGAACGCCGCTACCGAACGAAGGAATCGTCGCCTCGCACCACGATCGCGCCGGTCATGCTCTGACGCCGTAGGCGCGTCGCACCACGTCCGCTACGCTTGTCAAGGGAATCGACGGATAGCGGCGGCTAGTGTCCGTGGGGTCGAAGGACATGTCGCGCGTATCCATCCGGTTGTGACAAGCGGCTCCCCGATCAAGTGGACCGAGACCTCCACGAAGGCGGTCGGCCGGATGATGGTCCACGTCAGCCCGCTCGCCCGTAGGTCCTGCTCGGCTCGGTGCTTCATCCGGAAGAGATCCATCGGATGGTCCGGGGCCGCGCCCTGCACCGACACCAGGATAAAATGGTCGACGCCGGCGGCCTGCGCGGCCTGAATCAGGATGCTGTTGCCCTGTCCGTCCACGGTCCGCGGGGTAGCGCCCCCGGTCCCGCTGAAGCCCTGGATGGCCGACATCACCGTCCGCGCGCCAGCCATGGCCCGGTCGATGGCCGTTCGGTCCCGCACATCCCCCGTCACGATCTCGACGTGATCGCCCTAGAGAGGCTGAGCGCGCGCCGGGTCGCGCGTCAGGACGCGTACGTCGAGCCCGCGCGCCGTCAGCAGGGGCACGACCTGCGTCCCCAGCGTTCCCGTCCCCCTGGCGATCAGGATCATCGCCCATCGCCCGTGTGAGATCGCTGCACCGCGGGGATTGTCATGAGGGCGCCCGCCCGGTCACGGTCTGCCGTACCGCCGCGTCAGACCCGGCGCCTCCCTCTTGCACCGGTTCCATGTACATCCGCACCCACGCGATCCGATCGTCCCGCACGCCCTGCACGGTCACGCCGCGCATCATCTGTCGCACGCCATCGGGACGCGTGCCCCACCATTCCCACTCCGCCCAGACCGTGTCTCCCTGCGCGACGCACCCCAGGAGCACGGACTCGATGTCGGGCAGGGCGCCGAAGATCTGCGTCCAGTTCTTGCGCATCTGCTCATGCCCGCTAAAGGCCCGATCGGGGTGCGCCGGGAACTCGCTCCGATAGTCGGAGGCGAAGCACGCGGCGAGTGCGTCGAGATCATGGCGATTGGTGGCATCCCTCAGGCGCTCAATGACGGATAGCGGGCTCGTGTGCGGTTGCGTCGTCATGATGTCAGTCCTTTCTTCATTGACGTGATGCTGTAGCTCGTACACAACTGCTGTTGGACGACCTTGCGCCCCGCCGGCGACATCTGTATGCGCATCCGCACGCCCAGAGCCTCCATCGCTCGCGGGTCCACCATGGTGGTATAGGCGGCGACGGTCAGGACGAGCGGTCGAGATGTGGTGTGGTTCACGGTCGTGTCCCTTCTTTTCTCTCTCGTCTTCCGGGCTCCGCCGCCCGCCTGGTCTGTCAGGCGGGCGGGACGGAGCAACTAACACGCGGCCGGCAGGGCGAGGGCCGCGGGCTACCGGCGCAGGGTAGGGTTGGCCAGGATGATGCCGTCGCCGGAGGCGTCGGTCAGACCGATCGAGGTCACCCCGCCGAGCGAAAGGGTGATCGTCGTCGCGGGCTGGCCATAGGCCTTGGTGATGTCTCTAACGGTCTTGCCGTCGACAGTGACGACCAGTTCGCGCGTCGAGGCAGCGGCAACATCGTCGGGGACGCCCACCGCGAACGAGAACGACGCATAGCCAGGGAACCTGTGCGCAAAGAGCACAACCTTTGAGCTGAAGAAGTTGAGCTCGATGGCGTGGGCGTAGCTGGCGCCTCCGACCGAGCCATGGGGCACGTTCGCCGCGTTGGAGACACCGCCGAAGTCGGCGAGCTTGAGGACACGGCTGGGGCCCGCGACGGGACCGGAACTCGACGCGGGTGATCCTGCCGGCCACAGGGTGGGGTTGGCCAGGATGATGCCGTCGCCGGAGGCGTCGGTCAAGCCGATCACGGTTGCCCCAACGAGCGAGATGGTGATCGTCGTGGCGGGTTGACCGTACGCCTTGGTGATGTCCCGCACCTTTTTGCCATCGACGGTGACGACCAGTTCGCGGGTCGAGCCAGCCGCGACGTCGTCGGGGACGCCCACCGCGAACGAGAACGAGGCATAGCCGGGGAACTTGTGCGCGAAGAGCGCGACCTTCGAGCTGTAGAAGTCGAGCTTGATGGCGTGGGCGTAGCTGGCGCCGCCGACCAGGCTATGAGGCGCGTCCTCCGCGGCAGAGACGCCGCCGAAGTCGGCGAACGTGAGGGCACGGGGGCCGGCCGCGCGCGTGGACTGCGCGTTCGCCAGCAAGGTCGTGGCGGCCAGGGTGAGCGCGGCGACGACGCGGAGTGGGATCATTGGCTTCATGGTCGTTCCCTTTCTATTCTGTACTTTGCCGCCCGTTATACCAGGCGGACGGGATACCAGGCGGACGGGATACCAGGCGGACGGGATACCAGGCGGACGGGATACCAGGCGGACGGAGCGGATAATTAGGTGCGGTTATCTCCATGTCCCGGTTCAACCGGGCGGGTCGGGGCCGGACGGGGCCTCCGGGCCGCCTGGCGCCAGGGGGTCGAGCCGCGCGCGCAGGTGGGCGAGCAGCGCGTCGAGGTCGGCGAAGCGCAGGTGCTCCCCGTCCTGCAGCCCCTCCAGCCGGGCCGCCCATTGCCAGCCGTTGGGCCGGCTGCTGCGCCAGACCCGCAGCAAGTAGGACTGGTACTGAGCCACTGGCGATCTCCCTGTCCGATTCGGTTGAGGCCTCCACGTCCATCGGCCTATCACCACTGTAGCCCACGCCTCTTCCGTTCTTCGTATCGTTCGCCGGCGCCCCACACCCCATCCCCGAGCCGCCGCGACGCCTGACTTTTTTGCAACACGAGACCTCTTCTTTTGCAACACGAGACCCCTTCTTTTGCAACGGGGAGAGCGTCAGTGTGATACGCTGGTGGAAATGCGCGCCGCGGAGGAGACCCCCATGCCCAGCGGGATGCCGCCCACCGACGCCCATATCACCTATAGCCAGCAATACCGGCGCTGCGGCAAGCCGACGTGCCCGCGCTGCGCGGCCGGCGGGAGCGGTCACGGACCCTACTGGTTTGCCTACTGGCGTGAGGGTGGTCGGCTGCGTTCGCGCTACCTGGGCAAGCAGGCGCCCGTGGGCGCCTCCGCGCTGTCGGGCCACGTGGAGGAGCGACACCTAGAGGCCGAGCCTCCGGCGCTCGCGTCCGCGCCGCCGAGCGCACGGCCGGCGCTGCGCGTGCGGACGCTGGGCGGCTTTATGGTGTGGCAGGGCGAGCAGCCGATCCCGGCGTCGCGGTGGACCCGCCGCGCCGCGACGGCTCTCTTCACCAGCCTGTTGAGCGCGCCGGGCTACCGGTTGCACCGCGAACAGGTGGGCGACTGGCTCTGGCCCGAGGCGGAGCCGGCGGCGGCGGCGCGGAACCTGCACGCCACCCTGCATCTGCTGCGGGACGTGCTGGACGGGCCGGGCGCGCCGGCCAGCGCGCTGCGACTGGCCGGCGCGATGGTCGTGCTGGAGCCGGCAGGCGGGGCGCCGCCAGCGATGGAGTGGCTGGACGCGGCGGCGTTCGAGCGGATGGCGCGCGCGGCCCTGGCCGGGGGCGACCGGGCGGCCTGCCAGGCCGCGCTGGACTTGTACGGCGGGGACTATTTGCCGGATGAACCCTATGCCGAATGGGTGGCTCCACGGCGGGAGGAATTGCGCGCGCGGTACCAGGCGCTGCTGCTCCACCTCGCGCGGCTGAGCGCCGCCGCGGATGACCCGGCGGAGGCGGAACGCTGCCTGCGGGCGGTGCTTGCTGTCGATGCCTGCCACGAGGAGACGGCGGCGGAACTGATGGGCGTGCTGGCCGCCCAGGGGCGGCGCACGGCGGCGCTGCGAGTCTATCAGGCGCTGGCCACGGCGCTGGAGGCCGATCTCGATCTGGCGCCCAACGGCGCGATCGAGGCGTTGCGCGCGCGGCTGTTGGCGCAAGAGGCAGCTCCCCACGCTGCCGACCGTCCGCCGCACACCCCGCCGGCGGAGACGACCACGCCCAGCAACCTGCCGGCGCCGCTCACGGGTTTCGTAGGGCGCTCCTGGGAGCGGCGCGAAATCGCGGAGATGATGGCGGACACGCGGCTACTCACGCTCACCGGACCGGGCGGGTGCGGCAAGACCCGCCTGGCGTTGGAGGTGGCAGCCGCCCTGGTCGGCTCCTACCCCGATGGCGTGTGGCACGTCGAACTGGCCGCGCTGAGAGACGCGACCCTCCTGGCAGGGGTGGTCGCGGTCACGCTGGGGGTCCGGGAGCAGACGGAGCACCCCGTGGGCGACACCCTGCGCGACTTCTTGCGGCCGCGCGAAACGCTGCTGGTGCTGGACAACTGCGAGCATTTGATCGCCGGGTGCGCCGCGCTGGCCACGGACCTGCTGCATGCGTGTCCCGGCCTGCGTCTCCTGGCGACGAGTCGTGAAGCGCTGCGCATCGCCGGGGAGACGGTCTGGCGCGTGCCGGGACTGGCCGTCCCGCCCGCGGATGTGGGCCTGGAGCCCACGAACCTGCTGCGCTTCGAGGCGGTGCAGCTATTTCGCGCCCGCGCGCGGGCCAGCCAGTCAGGCTTCGCTCTGACGACGGGTAACGCCTCCGCCGTGATGCAGATCTGCCAGCGGCTGGATGGCTTGCCGCTGGCCATCGAGTTGGCGGCGGCGCGGTTGGCCACGCTCTCGGTGCATGCCGTGGCGGCGCGGCTGGACGATTGCTTCGGCCTACTCACCGGGGGCAGTCGCACCGCGCTGCCCCGGCAGCAGACGTTGCGCGCGACGATGGAGTGGAGCTATGGGCTGTTGAACGCCGGGGAGCAACGCCTGTTGCGCCGCCTGTCCGTGTGCGCCGGCGGCTGCACGGCGGCAGCCGTGGCAGTGGTGTGCGTCACGGAGGGGACACCCGCGGAAACGCCGTCCGACCTGCTGGACGGCCTGGTCGCGAAGTCTCTGCTGGGGCTGGAGGACGTGGACGGCGCCGGGCGTTATCGGCTGCTCGAGACCGTGCGGCAGTACGGGTGGGAACGGCTGGAGGAGGCCGGTGAGGCCGCGGCAGCACGGCGGAGACACGCCGCCTACTACCTGACCCTGGCCGAGGAGGCGGAACCCGCGTTGACTGGGCCAGACCAGGGGCGCTGGTTGCAGCGCCTGGACCGGGAGTATGACAACCTACGGGCGGCGTTGCGCCGCTCTCGGGACGGCGGGGAGCACGAGATCGGGCTGCGTCTGGCCGCGGCGCTATGGCGGTTCTGGCACGTGCGCGGCCGGCAGAGCGAAGGGCGGCAGTGGTTAGAGGACCTTCTGACTGTGAGTGGGGGCGGCGATGCAGGCTCCGTGAGCGCCGTCCCCACGCCGGCACGAGCCAGGGCACTCTACGGGGCCAGCGTCCTGGCGGCCGAACAGGGCGACTACCGGCGCGCCGAGGCCCTGTCCACGGAGAGCGTCTCGCTGTGCGAGCGGTTCGGTGACACGCTGGGCCGGGCCCGCGCCCTCAACCTCCGCGCCACCGTGACGCGCTACCAGGGCGACCACGCGCGCGCCACGGCGCTCTACGAGGAGAGCCTCGCGCTCTTCCGCGCGCTCGGACAGGAGCAGGCGACGGCGGTCGCGCTCAATAATCTGGGGGCCATGGCGGTCGACCAGGGCGACTACGCGCGCGCGGCGGCGCTCAACGAGGAAAGCCTGGCCATCAAACGGACCCTGGGCGATGTCCGGGGCATCGCCCGCTCGCTGCTCAACCTCGGCGAAGTCGCGCGCTATCAGGGTGACCACGACCGCGCCAGGAGGCTCTTCGAGGAGAGCCTGGCGCTCTCGCGGGAGCTGGAGGATGGGTCCGGTATTGCCCTGGCCCTCAACAACCTGGGCGATGTCGCGCGGGCACGGGGCGACGGTGAGCGCGCCACGACGCTATATACGGAGAGCATCCAGCTGTTCCGGGACGCGGATGACCAGCACTTTGTCGCGCTCACGCTTCGTAACCTGGGCCAGGTGGCCCACGATCGAGGCGACGATGGACGCGCGGCGGCGCTGTACCGCGACAGCCTCATCCTCTACCGCGACGTGGGAGAGAAGTTAGGCATCGCGGAGTGTCTTGAGGGGGTCGCGACAGTGGCCCAGGCTCAGGGACACCGTGCGCGGGCCGCGCTGCTCCACGGGGCGGCTGACGGCCTGCGCACGGCGCTCGGCGCGCCCCTACCGCCGGGCGACCGGGCCGCGCACGACCGCATCGCCACAGCGCTCCGCGAGACGCTCGGGGAACAGGCGTTCGCGACAGCGTGGGCGGCGGGACGCGCCTTATCGCTGGAGCAGGCCGTCGCCGCGGCGCTCGCGGCTCCCATGTAGCGTCGATGTAGAAGGGGGAATCGGCATCTCAAGATGGGGTCACGCGCCAGGTGCGGCCGTCGTCGGCGCTGGTGTAAATGCTGTCTGCCGTCCCCGCGTAGACCGTCGATCCACCGGCGGGGGCCAACAGCGTCCAGACCGTTTTGCCGTCCGGCAAGCCCGTATTGGAGCGATTCCAGGCGGTCCCGCCATCGGTCGAGCGGTAGACGCGGCCGAAGTCGCTGAGCAGGAGCGTATGGGTGCGGGAGACCCCGGCGAAGGCGATGACGGCCGCGTCGGTCGGGAATGTGTGTGTTTTGGGGCTCCAGGGACGCGACCAGTGGAAGCCGCCGTCGGTCGAGCGATAGGCCAACGCACGGTACCTTTCGTCGTCGGCGCCGATAAAGACGCGCCGGGTATCCCAGGGCACGGCGTAGAAACTAGCGATGCCCCCAAAATTGAAGTAGTCGGGAGCGGTGGGGTTGGGCAACCTGGCGGCCGCCTGCCACGACCGCCCATCATCCCGCGAACGGTAGATGTAGCCCGCCGCGTTCCCCCGCGCTCTGACGGGCAACTGCAGGGCCAGGAACGTCCCGTCGGCGAGGGCGACGACGCCCCGCGCGCTCTCGGTTTGGGCTGGCGGCCCAACTGCTCGCCAGGTACGACCGCCATCGCCGCTGCGCGCCAGCCCCCGCGGGCAGCGAGGGACAGCCAGGGGATGTTCATAATCTTGATCTTGATAGCAGACGTACGAGAGGACAAGGGCGCCGGTGTGCGGCGAGGCCGCGAGGTTGAACGGGAGGATCGGGGTGTGCGGCAGGCCGGTCGTCGCGCTGGTCCAAATCCGGCCGCCATCGTCGCTGCGGTAGACGCCAATGTCGCTCACCTGCGTACTGACGACAAAGCTGGAGCCGGCGACGATGATGTGGGGGTGGCCCGGCGGGACCAGCAGCGTCCCCACCTCGGCGTTGGCGGGGAAGGTCGTGATGAGCGTCCAGCACGCGCCGCCATCGGTGCTGCGGTAGAGGCCTTCGCCCCTCGTCCCGGCGAGCAGCGTGTGGCCCGGCCCTGTCGCCAGGGCAGTCACGGCCCGTGGGTTGGCACAGGGCAACGCGCGACCGTGTCTCAGAGAGGGACCCATACCCGGTGCGGCAGGAATCAGGGTACACAGGACGGCCATGATGGTGGCGCGCGTGGCAATGCGCATCGTCGTTACTCCTATTGTGGCCAAACCTTTCTACGTCTATAAACGTCGCGGGCGCATCATTTTAGGACATGAATACCGGCATGGTTCAGTTTAGGCGGCTACTGTGGTGACAGTCTGAGGGGGACAGGCTGGAAAAGCGGAGGGGGCGGGCGCGGTCAAACGGCCATAGCCCAAGGCATCGAGCCAATGCGGCGCGGGGAGGCCAGCCAGGTCCAGGGGGCTGTGGCCGGCGCGCTTGCCGCGCGCGAAGATGTGGTGGGTGCGATAGACGCGCCAGACGGCCAGGATCGGCCAGGGCAAGCCGCGCTGGGCGGCGCGGTGCGGGTCCAGGGCGCTGTTGAGATTCTCGACCATGCTCGAGCCGCGGACGGCGCCGTCGAGGGCGGCCCAGACCCAGCGGGCCGCGGTGGGGGCGGCGGGCCAGGCCTCGGCCGCGTCGTGCAGGCCGAACGCCCGCTGGCGCCGCCAGGCCCAGGCCACGAACGCGATCGTGTCCGGAGGAAGGACGGCACGGGGCGCGGCCAGGGCCTGGTCCAGGTCCGTGAGGTAGGCGGTCAGGCCGCAGACACGGTGCTCCAGCAGCGTGGTGGCCTCCGCCGCGCGCCCGCCCGCCTCCCGCAGCAATGCGGCTGCCGCCTCCAGGTCGGCGCGCACCTCCGCGGCCCTGGGCGCCTCGCGCGACGCGGCGCACCAACGCCAGCGGCGCGCCAAAGGGCCGTTCCGGGCGTGGTATCTCGAGGGAGAGGCATCAGCAAGGGAGGAGGAGGGACACATGGACCGCCCGGCGGAGCGGGCAGGGACACTGAGCGACGACAAGGAGCAACGGTCACGTCCCATAGCTGGTACGGTATAGGTGGATCCCAGCCCGGCACATTCGTTTCGCTAACCCAGGACCGTGTGCGCATGACCAGCAGGACACCCATCACTCCGCTGCTGCCCCGGCTACTGCCCGCGCGGACGCGCGCCGCGGCGCTGTGCAACATAGCCGTGGTGCTCGTCGTCGCGCTGGCCGGCGCGGGCCTCGTCCACCTCCTGGCCTATCACCTTCCGCCGGGCGTCCCCCTCGATCCGGGCTGGATGCCGGCGGCGCTGTCCCTGCTCGCGCATTGCCCCCTGGTTGGCCCGCTCGGCCTCGCCCTGAGCATCGCGCTCGCCCTGGCGCTGCTAGGACTGCGCGAGCTGCGGCGCCTGGAGCGGTTGAACGGCTCGCTGGCACGGATGCTCATCGCGCGCCCGGCGCGCCGTTCTATCGCCCCACCGTCCCCAGCCGACGTCGAGGCGGTGCCGCGCTCCCCGTGGCGCCTCGCGCTCTTCGTGGCCGTCCTCTTGGGGCTACAGGTGAGCGCCCTGGGCATCATCGACGCCCTGTGGCCCATGCGGATGACCGTGACCATGCCCATGGTCATGGACGGCAGGCTGATGGCCATGGCCATGCCGATGGCGCCGCTGCTGCCACTCGGCGCGCTCCACGCCGCGGTGGCAGTGCTGCTTGGCCTCTTGTTGTGGCGCGTGGAGCGACGCCTGACCCGCCTGCGCGCCCTGGTGGCCAGTCACCTGCGGCGGCTGCGGCAGCGCCACCAGGGCGTTGTGCCGCCACGTCCTCTCCCCGTCGGCGGGCGCCTGTTGCGGGACCGTCACGGCCCCAGCCTCTTCGCTCGTCCTCCCCCCTCCTCTGTCGCGGCCTAACTCCTCCTCGTCGCCCATACTCAGGCGCCATCGGCCGCGACGGCCGCACGGTGCGGTCGTGCTCCGCGCGCCATGCGCCGGGCCGTCCCACCCTGACCCGCTATCCGCGCGCGGCGCGGCCGGACGTGTCCGTGCCCGCGGCGCGTTGTAGGGCGACATCCAAGCGGCTCGGCAGACTCCCGACGAGGGCGTTCTTCCTGCCATGTCCCGTCTATCCCGCCACTCGACGATTAAGACAGAGGAGCTTTTGTCTATGACCACACCTATCTCCGCGCGGCGCCTCGCCGTCGCCGCCTTCCTGGCCGGCGCGCTCGCGCTCGCCGGCGCGGTTGCCCTGAGCCGTGCCGGAGCCGGCGTCGCGGCGCCGCCTGCCGCTTCCACCCCGGCGTCCATTGCGATGGGGAGCAAGCCCATGGCCGGCATGGCCATGCCCCTCGCGTCCACGCCCCGGCCCATGGCCATGGCCAGCCCCACGCCCCAATCCATGTCCATGCCCGGCATGACCACGGGGACGAGCGGCGCTGCCCGGCCCTATCACGTGGCCTTCGCCCGCGCCCTGCCCTACCGGGTCCTGGTGACCGACATGGGCATGGATGACATGAACGCCATGGTCCCCGGGACCACCAGCGGCATGATGGCCATGGAGGCGCACGCCGGCGTGCGCCTCCTCTTCGGCCCACTGCTGCACACCGGCTCCATGCCCCACGGCGTCGACGTCATGCCCGGAGGGCGCTACGCCTTCGTCAGCAACTTCATGGCCGACCCCGGCACGGCGGTGCAGATCGACCTGCACGCTTTCCGCATCGTGCGCCGCTACCGCGTGGGCATCAACCCGACGCATTTTGTGTTCTCGCCCGACCGGCGCTACGCCTTCGTGGACGACTTCGGCTCCAGCGACGTCTACCGGCTCGACCTCGCCACGGGGCGCGCCACGCGCATCGGCTTCCCGCGGGACGACTGCCTGCGCACGCACGGCAACGCCCTCTCTCCCGACGGCCACACCCTCTACGTGGCCTGCGCCAGCGAGGCCTGGATCTACACCATCGACACACGCACGCTGCGCCCCGTTAGCCACGCCATCACGGGCATCGGCCCCTACGACGTCAAGATCGACGGGCCGCGCCACGAGCTGTGGGTCTCCAACCAGCTCGGCGACAGCGTGACCGTGCTCGACGAACGGTCGCTGAGGACGCTGGCCACCATCGGGCTGGGCAAGGGCATGACCCCGTCCCTGCTGGCGCTGACGCCCGACGGCCGGCGCGCCTACGTCGGCGACCTCAAGGGCAACGCGGTCAGCGTCATCGACACGGCCAGCCGCCGGGTGATCGCCACGGTCCCCGTGGCGGCGCAGCCGTTCGGCCCCACGGTCACGCCCGACGGGCGCTACGTCTACGAGCCCAGCATCAAGGGCAGCGTCGTGACCATTATCCGCGTGGCCGACAACCGCGTGATGGCCGTCGTGCCCGCCCCGGTCGGCGCGCTGCACGTCGCCATCGCTCCGCCCCTCTCCATGTCTATGTAGCATACGAGGATGCAAGCCGGGGCGGGCGGGCC
>JAABUZ0100004175.1_pt1 | contig 20248 bp, 22 predicted proteins | sample 5562091 | NCBI WGS metagenome assembly JAABUZ01 (sample SAMN12813069, study PRJNA571459) | rock metagenome | isolation source: Antarctica rocks | place: Antarctica: Victoria Land, Linnaeus Terrace sud | collected 2015-12-21 | reverse complement strand
TGGTGCGCGCGGGCCGCTGGCCGGTGACGGTGGTTCCGTAGTCTCAGGGAACCTTGATCCCGGTCTGGCCGGCGCCAGCCGTCCCCGCCCCCTGGCCGGGCAGCTGGAGGCTGGGAGTCGGCGTGGGAGTCGGCGTTGCGGTCGGCGTCGGGTCCGTGCCGGGGGTGGGCTGTGTCGCGGTCGAGGGGCTGGCCGGCTCGCCCGCGTCCGGCGGAGTCGGGCCGCCGGGCGCAGGGTGGTCCGGCACCGAGGCGCTGGCGGCCGGTGCCGGCGGCGCGACCGGGGGCGCGACGGGGGGCGCGGACGGGCGGGGGACGTCGGTGGGAGCCGGCCTACGGCTGGGCAGCGGCACCGGCCGGAGGGTCACACTCGGCAGCCCGGGCGCTGGCACGGGGAGGGCGGGTGCTGCCGGAGCAGTCGGGAGCAGCCGCTGGACCTGGGTGCGTTGACCGGCGTCTGGAGCGGGCGCGATGCTGGTGGTCTGGGTGCCGGCGCCGCCCACGAGGTCCTGGATGGGGCCGGCGGCGGTCTGCAGCCGCTGCATCAGGTCCCGCATCTGGGCCCGCATGCGCACGCCGTTCGCGCCTGGAACGGCATCGAGGACGAGGCCCTCGGCGAGCAGCAGCCGCGCCGCGTCGCGCGCGGCCGACGGGTCGTCGGCCGCCTGGTCGATGAGCTCGGCGACCGAGGCGTGCAGCTGACGAGCGGCGACCACCGCGGAGGCGTCGTCGCGGTCGACGACCGCCTTGGAGAGACTGGCGAACTGGTCGTCCGCGGCCCCCCTGGCGCTCTGCAGGCTGGTGCCACCGACGTGCGGCGCCACCAGCCCGCCCGCCAACCCGACGGCAGCGGCCACGGCCAGCAGCGGCACGGTGTGCAGCGGCACGGTGTGCAGAGCCATGCCGCGCCGCAGCACGCTGGCCCCGCGGGTGCGGTGCCGGCCGTGGCGGCGCAGACCGCGCAGGGCCCGGTCCTCCATGGCGTGCAGGTCGTGCAGGTCGGCGTCGACCACGTCGGCCACCACGCCGGGCTCCTCGACCTCGGCTGCGGCCGCGGCGATGGTGAGGTCGGCCTCCAGCGCCAGCCGGAACTCAGCGACCTCCCGCAGGAGGTCCTCGACCGGGCGGCCGTCGGCCGCGGCGACCTGCTGCAGGGAGGGAGCCGGCCGGCCAGGGCGGCGGGGGCGGCGGGGGCGACGCAGTCGACGTGCCACCAGCACCCACCCCCTCCGCCGCTCGTCGTCACCGTGGCCTGACGCAGACGTTCGCCGTCCTCGGGCGGTTTCCTTCCCCACCACCCGGCAGGATGGCAGACGTGACCAGCCCAGCCCCCCTCGCCTTACCCGACGTCGCCGCCCTGGTGGTGGGGGTGCTGGGGGGCACCGGCGCGCAGGGCAGGGGCCTCGGGCGGCGCCTCGCCGCCGCCGGTCACCGGGTGGTGCTGGGCTCCCGCGACGCCGGTCGTGCCGCGGAGGCTGCCGCGGCGCTGGCCGCGGACGGGCTGCCGGTCGAGGGTGCCGACAACGCCGGGGCCGCGACGGAGGCGGACGTCGTGATCGCCGCCATCCCCTACGCCGGGCATCGGGAGCTGCTCGCCGGCCTCGCCGGCGCCCTCGCCGGCCGGATCGTCGTGGACTGCGTCAACCCGCTCGGCTTCGACTCCCACGGGGCCTTCGTCCTGCCGGTCGAGGCGGGCAGCGCGGCGCTGGAGGCCGCCGCCGTGCTCCCGTCGTCGCGGGTGGTGGCGGCGTTCCACCACGTCAGCGCTGTGCTGCTGGAGGACCCGGCCGTCACGTCGTTCGACCTCGATGTGCTGGTGCTCGGCGACGACCGCGCCGCGACCGACACGGTGCAGGCGCTGGCGGAGCGCATCCCCGGTATGCGCGGGGTCTACGCCGGCCGGCTCCGCAACGCCGCACAGGTCGAAGCCCTGACCGCCAACCTGATCAGCGTCAACCGTCGCTACCGGACGCACGCGGGGATCCGCGTCTCCGGCCCCTGAGCCGATGCGCGACGACCTGGGATTGCCCGTGCACGTCCCGTGGCTGGTACGCCGGGTGGTCTCGCTCGTCCCTTCGCTGACCGAGGCGCTCGAGGTGACGGCACCCGGCCTCGTCGTGGGGGCCACCGACTGGTGCACGCACCCGCCCGGGCTCACGGCGACCCGGGTCGGCGGCACCAAGAACCCGCGGGTCGAGACCGTTGCTGCGCTGGCCCCCGACCTCGTGATCGCCAACGAGGAGGAGAACCGGCCGACCGACCTCGCCGCATTGCGCGCCGCCGGCCTGGCCGTCTGGGTGACCGCGCCGGAGACCCTGCCCGCCGCGCTGGACTCCCTCGGCCGGCTGCTCGCCGGCTGCGGGCTCGGCACCCCCGACTGGCTGCGCACCGCCCGCGCCGCGTGGGCCGGACCGCTGCCGGCGGTCACGGCCACCGCGGTGGTGCCGATCTGGCGGCGGCCCTGGATGGCGCTGGGCCGCGACACCTTCGCCGGCGACGTGCTGCGCCACCTCGGCGTGGCCAACGCGCTCGCCGGCTCACCGGACCGCTACCCGCGGGTGGACCTCACCGCACTGCCGCCGCACGACCTGGTCGTGCTCCCCGACGAGCCGTACGCCTTCACCGCCGGGGACGGCCCCGAGGCCTTCCCCGCCGTCCCCGCAGCGCTGGTGAGCGGACGGCACCTCACCTGGTACGGCCCCTCGCTCGCCGAGGCCCGGGACCTGCTCGCCGCCCAGCTTCGGGCGGCCCGGTGAGCCTGTGGCAGCGGCTGCGCGCCCACGACGCTCGGGCCGGTCGGCGGCTCGCCCCACCCCCCTGGCGGGCGGAGTGGGGCCCGGCGCAGGCCGTGGTTCCGAGCCTGTCGCTCGCGACAGGCCTCGCGCTGGCCGTGGGCGCCGTCGACCTGACCGTCGCGGTCGCGCAGGACCCCGCCGTGGGACTGCCGACCGCCGCGCTCGTGGTCGTCTTCGGTCTCGCGACGCTCGCGGGTCTCGGGGGGCGACGGGGCGGCGTGCAGGTGCGTCGGCTGGCCGGTCCGGTCCCGCTCACCCGGCGCGCGGGGCCGCCACGCCAGCTGCTCCTGCTGGCGGTCCCGCTGGTGCTGACGCTGTTCTCCGGCGCGCTGCTGGCGCTCGGCCTCCCCGCCACCTCGACCATCGGGCTCGCCGTACCGGTGCTGGGCCAGGCACTCGTGCTGCGCCGGTTGCGTCGCCTGGAGGAGGTGACCGGGGGACGTGTCGTCTGGCCGGCGCATGGGCTGGCCGGGCTGCGCGGCACGACCGGCCTCTACCTGCTCATCGCCGATCAGCCGGCCGATCCCCCGGCCGCGGCGGTACCTGCTGCGGAGCCGGTGGCCCGGCCGCGCATTCCCTACGCAGCGCCCCACCCGCGACCCGGGGCCCGGGGTCAGCGGTAGGAGCGCTCCAGGTCGGGGTAGTCGCCGGACCGCACCTCCGCGGCGAACTCCCCGGCCGCCCGCACCAGTTCGCCGCGCAGGTCGGCGTACCGCTTCACGAACTTCGGCCCGCTCTCGGTGAGCCCGGCCATGTCGGTCCACACCAGCACCTGCGCGTCGCAGCCCGGCCCGGCACCGATGCCCACCGTCGGGATGGTCAGCTCCTTGCTGATCCGCTCGGCGAGGTCGGCCGGCACCACCTCGAGCACGACGGCGAAGGCACCGGCCCCCTGCAACGCCAGCGCGTCCTCGACCAGCGCGTCCCCGGACTCGCCCCGCCCCTGCACGCGCAGCCCCAGCACATGCTGGCTCTGCGGTGTCAGCCCGATGTGGCCCATCACGGGCACGCCGGCCTCGACCAGCGCGGCGACCTGCGGCACCACCCGGCGGCCGCCTTCGAGCTTGACCGCGTGCGTCTCGGCCTCCTTGAGGAAGCACCCCGCCGCCGCCAGCGCATCCGCCGGCCCGGCCTGGTAGGACCCGAACGGCAGGTCCCCGATGACCATCGCCCGCGACGTCGAGCGCACCACGGCGCGGGCGAGCGGCACCAGCTCGTCCAGTGTCACCGGCACGGTGGTGGCGTAGCCGAGCACGTTGTTGCCGGCGCTGTCCCCCACGAGCAGCACCGGAATGCCTGCGGCGTCGAAGATCCCGGCGGTGAGCATGTCGTAGGACGTGAGCATCGGCCAACGCTCGCCCCGGTCCTTGGCCGCCTGCAGGTCGCGGGGGGTCACGCGGCGCGAGGTGACCCCGCCGTAGAGGGTGCTGATGCCGTCGGGAGTCGCCGCCACGGGGGTCGACGCTGCTGGTGTGGTCATGCGGTCCAGCATGCGCCGCCGGCGGAGGCGGTCAGCTCGCCTGCTCCGGCCGGATCTGCGCCGGGGGCGGCGGGGGCGGGGTCTCCCGCCAGCGCGAGGTGATCGGCAGCCGCCGGTCCCGCCCGAAGGCCCGCGGCGTGATCTTCGGCCCGGGGGGGTACTGCCGCCGCTTGTACTCCGCCAGGTCCACCAGCCGCACCACCCGGTCGACCACCTCGGGATCGTGCCGGCGGACCAGCTCGTCGCGCCCGAGGTCTCCCTCGATGTAGTCGTCGAGCACGGCGTCCAGCACGTCGTAGGCCGGCAGTCGGTCGGCGTCGAGCTGGCCCGGTGCGAGTTCCGCCGACGGCGGCTTGTCGATCGACGCCGCCGGGATGGGTGGCTCCACGCCGTCGGCCGCCGCGACCGCGTTGCGCCACCGCGCGAGCCGCCAGACCACCGACTTGGGGACGTCCTTCAGCGGGGCGAAACCGCCTGCGCTGTCGCCGTACAGGGTGGAGAAGCCGGTGGCCAGCTCGCTCTTGTTCCCGGTCGTGAGCACGAGGTGCCCGAGCTGGTTGGACAGCGCCATCAGGGTGGTGCCCCGCACCCGGGCCTGCAGGTTCTCCTCGGCGAGCCCGCTGACCAGGACGGCGCTCTCGAACGCCGACACCACGTCGGCGATGGGCACCACGTCGTGCTGCGTCCCCTGCCGGCGGGCCAGCTCCGCGGCGTCGTCGAGGGAGTGCTGTGAGGAGTACGCCGACGGCATGGCCACCGTGTGCACGCGGTCCCCACCGAGGGCGTCGACAGCCACCGTGGCCGTGACGGCGGAGTCGATGCCGCCGGACAGGCCGAGCACGACGGAGCGGAAGTCGTTCTTGTCCACGTAGTCGCGGGTGCCGAGCACGAGCGCCTGCCAGATCTCCTCCTCCTCGTCCAGCGGCTCGGCGGTGCCCGCGGGCACCGCCGCGTAGGCGGTGACCCGGTCGGCCGACAGGGTGCGGCGGCTGACCGTCATCGACGTCCCGTCCGAGGCGTCGACCGGCCCCTCGACGCCGCCCTCCACGCCGGCCGGGAGGGCGAGGTCGACGAGCATCAGCCCTTCGTCGAACTGCGGCGCCTGCGCGAGCAGCACGCCGGCTGGGTCCACCACCAGAGAAGCTCCGTCGTAGACGATCTCGTCCTGCCCGGCGACCAGGTTGACGTAGGCGATGGTGGCCCCCGCCTCGCGGGCCCGGCGCGCCACCATCTCGGTGCGGGCGGTGAGCTTGCCACGCTCGTAGGGCGAGCCGTTGACGCACAGGAGCAGGCCCACCCCGGCGCGGGCGGCGACGGCCACCGGGCCGCCCTCCTGCCAGAGGTCCTCGCAGATGGTCAGGCCGATGTCGACGCCGTGCAGCCGCAGCACCGGGAAGCTGTCGCCCCGCACGAAGTAGCGGGCCTCGTCGAAGACGCCGTAGTTGGGCAGGTGGTGCTTGGCGTAGGTCGCGACCATCCGGCCGCGCCAGAGCACGGCGAGGGCGTTCTGCGGGGCGCCGACGGGGACGCCGACGCGGCGCGGGCCGGACCGCGGGGCCTGACCGCAGTAGCCGACGGCGACGGCGATGTTGCCGTGCCCCTCGGCCGCCAGCCGCAGCGCCAGCGCGTCCACCGCGCGGCAGCTCGCCGCCACGAAGGACGGGCGGAGGACGAGATCCTCTGGCATGTAACCGGTCAGCGTCATCTCCGGGAAGACCACGAGGTGCACACCGGAGCCGGCAGCCTGCCCGACCCAGTGGCTCACGAGGGCGGCGTTGCCGGCGAGGTCGCCGACGGTGGTGTCGACCTGGGCGAGGCCGACCCGCAGCTGGGCGGTGCCGGTGGGTGGGGCGTCGGTCATCAGCGGCCGCCCGGGCCCCCGCGCCGCCGGACGCGGTCCTTCAGGCCCGCGCCGATCAGGCCGCCGAAGAAGTCGCCGGCCTTGACGTAGCCGCCGTTGGAGGGGCCCAGCTTGAGCTCCTGGCGCTTGCGCTCGTGCGCCGCCAGCGCCGCAGCGGCGACCGCCTCCTCGCGGGTGGCGCGGTCGACCGCCACGAACTGGGTGCGCCGCCCGAAACCGGTCTTCACCGGCACCAGCACCTTGCCCTGCCTGGCGGCCCGGCGGTCGAGCCGCCACGCGTTGCCGAACAACGCCGCCAGGAGCGCGGCCACGACCAGCCAGAAGACGACCATGGGCTCAGTCTGGCTCACAGGCCGGCGAGGAAAGAGAGCAGGGTCGCCGTCACCCGCTCGGGCGCCTCCTGCTGCACCCAGTGCCCGACACCGGGGATCCGCTCGTCGACCCGCAGATCGGTGACGTACGGCGGGACCATCCCCTTGGTCGGCGTGAACGCCAGCACCAGGTCGGCCGCCCCGGCGAGAAAGGCCGCCGGGCAGGTGATGCGCGCGTCGGCGAGCTGCGGCAGTCGGTGCCAGGACGGGTCCATCGCGCGGTAGTAGTTCAGCCCGCCGGTGAAGCCGGTGCGCGTGAAGGTGTGCACCGAGGCCTCCAGCAGCCCGGGGTCGAGCCAGGCCGGCAGCTCCGCGGGGACGGGCAGCTGGTCGACGAAGCGGCCGGTCTGCTTGGGCAGGGCGGCCAGCGCCCCCGGGGGTGGCTGGCCCGACGTCGCGGCGTACATCCCGAGCAGGAAGCCGCGCACGTCACCGGCCAGCTCCGCGTCAGCCACCCCGGGCGCCTGGAAATGCACCATGTAGAAAAAGGAATCGCCCATCAGCTCGGTGAGCCGCTCGATCGGCGGCGCCTGCGAGCGGGTGGTGTAGGGCACCGACAGCGCGGCGATCGCGCGCACCCGCTCCGGGCGCAGCTGGGCGGTCGCCCACGCCGTCGCCGCGCCCCAGTCGTGCCCGATCACGACCGCGCTCTGTTCCCCCGCCCGTTCGATGACGCCGGCGACGTCGTCGGCGAGCAGGTCCAGCGTGTACGCCGCCGGGTCGCTGGGCGCGGGGGAGTCGCCGTAGCCGCGCAGGTAGGGCGCCACGACGCGGTAGCCGGCGTCCCGCAGCGGCCCGACCTGGCGGTGCCAGCACGACGGCAGCTCCGGGAAGCCGTGCAACAGCACGACCAACGGTCCGTGGCCCTCGTCGACGGCGAGCACGAGCGGCCCGGCTGCGGCGGGCCGGTCAGCGGGGACGGCTGGCGACGTGGCAGAGGTCACGCGGGCACCCTGGCACGCGCGCGGGCGGTCGGGTGGGCGGTCGGGACGGGTGGCAGCGGGTGACAGGATGCGCACACCACCTCCGACGACGGGAGCCCCCGTGATCTTCGTGCTCGTCCAGACCGACGTCGGCGTCGCCGCCCGGGTGGCCGCCGACGCCGCCGCGATCCCCGGGGTGACCGTCGCCGATGACGTGACCGGCCCCTACGACGTGGTCGTGCAGGCCACCGACGAGCGCGTGCTGCCGGCGTTGCAGAAGGTGCCAGGCGTCACCCGCACCCTCACCCTGACCACCGCCCTCACCCGCGCCAGCGCCGCCTGAGCCGCCCGGCGCCCAGGGCTCAGGGCTCAGGGCTCAGGGCTCAGCGTTCCAGGGCTCAGCGTTCCAGGGCTCAGCGTTCCAGGGCTCAGCGTTCCAGGGCTCAGCGTTCCAGGGCTCAGCGTTCCAGGGCTCAGCGCTCCAGCACGACCTTCAGGGCCGGCTCGGTCCAGGCGGCTGGGGCCTCGTCCCAGGCCCGGTGGGTGAGCGGCACCCCGGTGGGGTCGAAGACGCCGTCGCCGACCAGCGCCGCCACGGCGGCGAGGTGGGCCCGCGAGTCGGCCCGCGACGCCGACAGAGTGCAGCCCCGCGTGTACATCTCCAGCAGCGGCACCGCGACCGCCCCGACATGGATGGCCACGCTCACGCACCGGCCCTGGTCGTCGACCGAGCGCAGCGCGCAGGCCAGGCCGGTGGGCGTGCCCGTGTTCTCCACCACGATGCGCGCCCGCTCGAAGCGTCGCGGCCACGCCGCGCCGCCCTGCCCGCCGGGATCCACGGTGCGGTCCACGGTGACGGTGTCGGCCCCGAGCGCCGCCGCGACCGCGAGCCGGCCCGGGTCGTCGTCGGCGTAGCGCACCGACCCTGCCCCGAGGGCCAGCGCCCAGCCCACGGCGTACAGCCCGATCGAGGCCCCCGCGCCGCCGACCACGAGCACGTCCGCCCGCGGTTCCTCAGCAAGCCCCGGCCCGACGGAGCGCCAGGCGTCGGTGACGTTGTCGGGCAGCAGGGCCAAGATCGCCGGCCGGACGCCGGGCGGGGGCGGCAGCAGCAGGTGCCGGGCGTGCGGCACGGCCAGCAGGTCCGCCACCGCGCCTCCGTGCCCGCCGCCCGCGCTGCCGAAGCCGAACGCCGCCCCCGCCCTGGCCCGCTCGGGTAGGCAGGAGGCGAACCGGCCCGCCCGGCACGGCCCGCAGGCACCGCAGGACACCTGGAACGGCACCAGCACCACGTCACCCTCGCGCAGCCCGGAGTCGGGGCCGGGCACGGCCACCTCGGCAGCGCACTCGTGCCCCACGGTGAACGGCCCGGGGAACATCCCGCTCGTGACCATCAGCGGGTCGAGGTCGCAGCGCGCCACGGCCAGCGGTCGCACCAGCGCCCCGTCGTCCCCGGGCAGCGCCGGGGTCTCGACCTCCTGCCACCCGAGCGCGCCGGGTCCGGTGGTGACGAGGGCGCGCATCACGGTGTCGCTGCGGCCGCACCGGCCGCACCTGCCCGCAGCGCCGCGAACTCCTCCCGCCCGAACGCCGAGCCGGAGACGCCCCAGCCACCCTCGGCCGCCTCGCGCAGCAGCACGTGCAGGTAGACGCCGGTGTTCTCGGCGTACGGCGACGCGTCCGGCCGCCCCTCCGCGCGCAGCAGGGCGCGGGCCAGGTCCCCGGCGAGTCGCGCGTGCGCCCCGACGGGCACGAGCCCCTCGGGCAGGTCGACGTCGATCATGGGCATGGTGCCTCCTCGGCTGGTCGCACTATGACGATCCTCATAGAACCACTAGTAGCATAGGTGCTACCCTGGTCGGCATGGAGTCGATCGGGCTGCGTGAGCTCAGGCAGGACGCGAGCGCTGTTGTGCGCCGTGTCGAGGCGGGCGAGAGCCTGCAGGTGACCGTCTCCGGTCGGCCGGTCGCGCGCCTGGTGCCGGCCCCCCTGTCCCCCTGGCAACGGTTCGACCAGCTCGCGGCGGTCCTCGCCGGAGCCACCGACGAGACCTGGGATCGCGACCGGGAGCTGATCGACCAGGGTCTCGTTGACCCGTGGGAGGTGGGGTGACGCCGCCGCGCGACGTGCTCGACACCAGCATGCTCATCGGCGGAGGGTGGGAGTCCGAGCCGGACCGGCTGCTGGCCGTCAGCGCCGTGAGCCTCGCCGAGCTGCACTTCGGCGCGCTGCTGGCCACCGACGAGACGGTCCGCGCCCTGCGTCAGCGCAGGCTTGCCGAGGTCGAGGCCGCCTTCGTGCCGCTGCCCGTGGACGCCCGCGTCGCCCGCGCCTACGGCGAACTCGCCGTCGCGCTCGTCCGCGCTGGGCGGGCGCCCCGCCGCCGGGTGGCGGACCTCCTGATCGCCGCCACCGCCCGCGTCCACGGCGCCCGCCTGCTCACCCGCAACCCGGCCGACCTCGTGGGGCTGGAGGGCCTGGTCGAGGTCGCCGCCCCAGCCTGACCTGTGCCCGGGCGCCTGACAGGATGCAGGCGTGGACAAGCAGCAGGAGTTCGTACTCCGCACCTTGGAGGAGCGTGACGTGCGCTTCGTCCGACTGTGGTTCACCGACGTGCTCGGCACCCTCAAGTCCGTGGCCATCGCGCCGGCCGAGCTGGAGGGCGCGTTCGCCGAGGGGATCGGCTTCGACGGCAGCGCCATCGAGGGGTTCACCAGGGTGCACGAGAGCGACATGCTCGCCAAGCCGGACCCCTCGACGTTCCAGGTGCTGCCGTGGCGGGGGGAGACCCGGGCTACCGCGCGGATGTTCTGCGACATCCTGCTGCCCGACGGCAGCCCCGCCCCGACCGACCCGCGCCAGGTGCTGCGCCGCACGTTGGCCCGCGCGGCCGAGCAGGGCTTCACCTTCTACACCCACCCCGAGGTCGAGTTCTTCCTGTTTCGGACCCGGCCGGTCCCCGGCGGGCCGCCCCCGGAGCCGGTGGACGACGCGGGCTATTTCGACCTGACGCCGCACGAGATCAGTCACGACTTCCGCCGCACCGCCGTCTCGATGCTCGAGCAGGTCGGCATCAGCGTGGAATACAGCCACCACGAGGTCGCGCCCGGGCAGCAGGAGATCGACCTGCGCTACGCCGACGCGCTGACCACCGCCGACAATCTGATGACCTTCCGGCACACACTGAAGGAGGTCGCTTTACAGCAGGGGGTGTTCGCGAGCTTCATGCCCAAGCCCTTCGGCGACCTGCCGGGGTCCGGGATGCACACCCACGTCAGCCTTTTCGAGGGCGACCGCAACGCGTTCTACGACCCCGACGATCCGCTGCGCCTGTCCGCCACCGCGCGCCACTTCATCGCCGGGCTGCTGCGCCACGCCGGCGAGATCACCGCGGTGACCAACCAGTGGGTCAACAGCTACAAGCGGATCATCAGCGGCGGCGAGGCCCCGGCGTACGCGTCCTGGGGTCACGACAACCGCAGCGCCCTGGTGCGGGTGCCGATGTACAAGCCGGCCAAGAGCGGCTCGGCGCGCATCGAGGTCCGCTCGCCCGACTCGGCGTGCAACCCCTACCTCGTCTTCGCGCTGCTGCTCGCGGCCGGCCTGCGCGGCATCGAGCGCGGATACGAGCTGCCACCGCCCGCGACCGACGAGGTCTGGTCGCTGACCGACGCCCAGCGCGCCGGCCTCGGCATCACCGCGTTGCCGCAGAGCCTGGAGCAGGCGTGCGACGTGATGGAGGCGAGCGACCTGGTCGAGGAGACGCTCGGGCACAGCACCGTGGACTTCTTCCTGCGCAACAAGCGCTCCGAGTGGGCGGAGTACCGCCGGCAGATCACCCCCTTCGAGCTCGACCGCTACCTGCCCGTGCTCTAGATGGCGCGCGCGCTGCTCGTCGAGCATGCGGCAGCCGAGGGCGCGGGCTCGCTCGCGCGCTGGCTGCCGGCGGCCGGCCTCGACCTCGATGTGGTGCGCCCCTGGCGGGGGGACCAGCGGCCGACCTCGACCGCCGGATGGGACGCGCTGGTGGTCCTCGGGGGCTTCGAGTCGGCGTACGACGACGACCCCGGGCTGCGCGAGGAGGAGGCTCTGCTGCGGTCCGCCGTCGAGGCGGGCCTGCCGACACTGGGGGTCTGCCTGGGCATGCAGCTGCTCGCCACGGCGCTCGGGGGCGAGGTACGCCGGGCGGCGGCGGGTGAGCACGGCGTCGCGTCGGTGCGCCTGACCGCTTCTGCGGCAGGGGATCCGGTGCTCGGCGGCCGCCCCGTCGGCCAGCCGCTCGGGGTGCTGCAGTCCCACGACGACGAGGTCACGGCCCTGCCGCCGGGCGCGGAGCTGCTGGCCACCGGGGATGTGTGTCGCGTGCAGGCCTTCCGGGTCGGGTCGGCGCTGGGCCTGCAGTTCCACCCCGAGGCCGACGCGACGCTGGTCGCCGGCTGGGCCGTGGCTGCGGGGCGGGACCCGGCGGCGGACGTGGCCGGGCTCGACGCCTTGGACCTCGAGGGAACCTGGCGCCCCTCCCTCGCGCGCTTCGCCACCCTGGCCCGTGCGCCTCACCCGCTGGTCGACGGGTGACCCTGCCGGCAGGCGTCCCGCCGGCGCCGCACCCGCGGGGGAGCGCGCTGACCACCCGGCTGGCCCGCCGGGGCTTCCTCGACACCGCCCGGGCCTCCGCTGCCGTCGAGCGCCTGCAGCTCGACGACGGCAGCGACGAGGCCGACCTGGTCCTCGCCGACCTGGCCCGATCCGCCGACCCCGACCTCGCCCTCGCGACGCTGGAGCGGCTGGCGGCGGCCCACCAGCACCCGGCGGACCTGCTCTGCGCCCTTCGCTTCCACACCGGGCTGCGTGAGCGCCTGCTCGCCGTGCTCGGGGCGAGCGCTGCCCTCGGGGACCACCTCGTGCGGCACCCGACCGACGTCGACCGGCTGGCCGACGACAGCCAGCTCGACGTCCGGCCGACTGCCCTCGGATTGCGCCGCGAGCTGCTGCGCACGGTCGGCGCCGACCCCGAGCAGCCGCTGCCGTGGGGCACCGGCGGAGCCACCGCCGGCGGAGCCACCGCCCGCGACGCCACCGCCGCGACGGTGCAGGCCCTCACCACGGCGTACCGCCGCCGCCTGCTGCTCGTCGCCGCACGGGACCTCACCGGCCACTGTGACCTCGGTGAGGTCGCCGCCGAGCTCGCCGACGTCGCCGCCGCCGCCCTCGACGCGGCGCTCGCGATCGCGGCCGCCGGCCTCCCGCCGGGCACCCCGCCGGTGCGCCTCGCGGTGGTGGGGATGGGCAAGTGCGGCGGCCGGGAGCTCAACTACGCCAGCGACGTCGACGTGGTCTTCGTCGCCGAGCCGCTGGACGCCGACACCGACATCGGCACCGGCACCGGCACCGGCACCGACGCGGCGCTGCGGACCGCGACCCGGCTCGCGAGCGGCCTGATCGCCGCGTGCGCCCCGCTGTTCCCCGTCGACGCGGCGCTGCGCCCCGAGGGCAAGGCCGGTCCGCTGGTCCGCACGCTGGCCAGCCACGACGCCTACTACCGGCGCTGGGCCTCGTCCTGGGAGCTGCAGGCCCTGCTCAAGGCGAGGCCGGTCGCCGGCGACCTCGCCCTGGGCCGGGCCTACGTCGCGGCCCTGGAGCCCCTGGTCTGGACCGACGCCGCGCGCCCCGACGTCCCGCGCGAGACGCAGCAGCTGCGCCGCCGGGTCGAGGCCGACCTCGCCCGCCGGCACCCCGCCGACGCCGGCAGCCGCGAGCTCAAGCTCGGTCCGGGCGGGCTGCGCGACGTCGAGTTCAGCGTGCAGCTGCTGCAGCTCGTGCACGGCCGCAGCGACCCCGGCGTGCGCAGCGGCACCACCCTGGCAGCCCTCGATGCCCTGACGAGCGGGGGGTACGTCGGGCGCGACGACGCGGCGCCCCTGGCTGCGGCGTACACCTGGCTGCGCACCACCGAGCACCGCCTGCAGCTGCAGCACCTGCGCCGCACCCACACCGTGCCACCTCCCGGGGACCCTGCGCTGCGCTGGGTCGCGCGCGCCATGACCGCCGCCCCGGATGCCGAAGCCGACTTCGTCCGCACCTGGCGGCGGCACGCCACCGTCGTCCGGCGCCTGCACGAGAAGCTGTTCTACCGCCCGCTGCTCACCGCCGTCGCCCGGCTGCCCAGCGCCGATGCCCGGCTGAGCCCGGCGGCGGCGGCGAACCGGCTGCAGGCACTGGGCTTTGCCCAGACCCGGCAGGCGCTCGCCCACCTCGAGGCGCTCACCAGTGGGGTCAGCCGCCGCGCGACAATCCAGCGCACCCTGCTGCCCGTGCTGCTCGGCTGGTTCGCCGAGGAGGCCGACCCGGACTCCGGGCTGCTCGCCTTCCGCCGGCTCTCCGACGCCCTCGGCGACACCCCCTGGTATCTCACCTCGCTGCGTGACGAGGGGCAGGTCGCCGAGCGGCTGGCGCACCTGCTCGCCCGCAGCCGTTACGTCGCCGACCTGCTGGCCCGCGCCCCCGAGGCGATGCTCACCCTCGCCGAGGACGGCGCCCTCGCCTTGCGCCAGCGGGTCGCCGTCGAGGCCGAGCTGCTGGCCGTCACCAGACGCACCGACGACTGGGAGGGCGGCGTCGTCAGCGCCCGTGGCATCCGGCGGGACGAGCTGCTGCGCACGGCCTTCGCGGACCTGCTGGGACTCGCGACCGGGCCGCAGGTGCAGGCCGCACTGTCGGACCTCGCCGGCGCGACCGTCGCCGCCGCGCTCGACACCGCGCAGCGCAAGGTGAGCACCGAGCACCGCGGGCCGCTCCCCGTGCGGCTGGCCGTCATCGCGCTGGGACGGCTGGGTTCCCGCGAGCTGTCCTACGCCAGCGACGCCGACGTCGTCTTCGTGCACGAGGCGCTCGGCCATGTCCCCGAGCACGTCGTCAGCCAGGCGGCGCACGCGGTGGCCGAGGAGACCAGGCGGCTGCTCGCCCGGCCGGCACCCGACCCGCCGCTGCGGCTGGACACCGCCCTGCGCCCGGAGGGCCGCGGCGGCTTGCCGTCCCTCACCCTGCCGGCCTACGCCCGCTACCACGCCACCCGGGCCCGCGTCTGGGAGCAGCAGGCGCTGCTGCGCGCCTCCCCGCTGGCCGGGGATCCCGAGCTGGCGCAGCGGTTCCTGGCCCAGGTCGCGCCGCTGCGCTGGCCCTCCTCGCTGTCGCCGGCGGCGGAGCTGGAGGTGCTGCGCCTGCGCGACCGGGTGCAGACCGAGCGGGTCGCACGCGGCCTGAGGCCGGGGGAGCGGTGGCGCGACCTCAAGCTCGGCCCGGGCGGCCTGGTGGACGTCGAGTGGGTGGCGCAGCTGCTGCAGCTGCGCCACGCCCACGCCGTACCCGGGCTGCGCGTCACCGGCACCCCCGACGCCCTCGCCGCCGCGCGCGACGCCGGGCTCCTCGGTGCCGACGACGCCGCCGTGCTCGCCACCGCGCACACCACCGCCGCCCGGCTGCGCGACGCCGTGGTGCTGGTGTCGGGTGCCCGTGCCGACGTGCTGCCCGAGGAGGGCAGGACGCTGGAAGGGGTACGCCGGGTGGCCGGCCCGGCGGCCGTCGCCGGTTGGCGCGAGCAGGCGGCCGGGGCACGGGCGGTGGCCGACGCGCTGCTGCATGCCAGGGTGGCCGGGTGACGGTGGAGTGGCTGGTGCGCCGCGGTGGCTCGGACTCGGGCGCGGGTGGCGTGCCCGTGCTCCTGCTGCACGGTGTGCCGCAGACCGGTGCGATGTGGGCGCCGCTGGTCGCGCTGCTCGGCGACCGCCGGACGCTGGTGCCCGACCTGCCAGGGCTCGGCGGGAGCGGCCCGGCCCCGGCGTACGACGTCGTGAGCCTGGCCGCCGAGCTCGCCGCCCTGGTCGCCGCCGAGGTGCCAGACGTGGACGGTCGGCCGGGCCGGGTCGACGTCGTCGGCCACGACTGGGGCGGCATCCTGGCGCTCGCCCTCGCCGGCCACCACCCCGAGCGCGTGCGCCGGCTCGCGGTCGCCAACGCGCCGTACCGCGACGTCGACCCCACCAGGGCGTGGCACGTGCCGCTGGCCGCGCTGCCGTGGCTCCCCGAGCGGCTGCTGACCCCCCGGGCCGTGCGCTGGGGCATCGCGCACGTCTGGCGCTCCCCGGTGCCGCCGTCGCGGGAGCTTCTCGACCGCTACGCCGCGGCCTACGACGACCCGGCGCGCGTGCTGGCGACCCTCGCCTACTACCGCGCGGCCGCGCGGCACACCGACCGGCGGCTGCGGATGACCGGGATGCCGGACGTCGCGCCCACCGAGGCGCTGATCGTCTGGGGCGCCGAGGATCCGGTGCTCCCGCTCGCCATCGGCGAGAGCGTGGTCAGGAGCATCGCCGCCAGGGTGCCCGCGGTGCGGATGGTCACCGTGCCGGGCGCCGGGCACTTCGTCGTCGACGAGGCGCCGGAGGTCGTGCTGCCGGTGCTGGCGGACTTCCTGGCCTGACCAGCCGAAAAGTTCCGCTCCGTAGGTTGTTCAACTTGCGCTACGGGGCTGAGAGTCGGAGGCTCTGGGGCGGCATCGTCGGCACAGACGCCGTCGAGCAGACCAAGGGGCCGCCTCATGGAACCGTCCGCAGTCCTCGCCGCCTCGGAGCGCATCTCGAGCCTGAGCTCGAGTGAGTTCTCGACCGTCTACAACCTGTTCTCCCTGGCGATCGCCAGCCTGGGGTTCACGTCGCTGTTCCTCGTGCTGAGCCAGCGCCGGGTAGCCCCCGCCTACCGCAACGCCCTGGTCGTATCGGCGATGGTGACCGGCATCGCGACCTACCACTACTTCCGGATCTTCAACAACTTCCGGGACTCTTATCCCCCGGGACGGCACACCTGCTCAGCACCATCGAGTTCAACGAGGCCTACCGCTACGTCGACTGGTTCCTCACCGTCCCGCTGCTGCTGGTCGAGACCGTCGCCGTCATGAGCCTGGCCAAGGACAAGCAGCGCTCGCTGCTGTTCAAGCTCGTCCCGGCCTCGGCGCTGATGATCGCATTGGGCTATCCCGGTGAGCTCAGCGACAGCACCGGCACCCGGCTGCTGTGGGGCTCGCTGTCGACGATCCCGTTCCTCTACCTGCTCTACGTGCTCTTTGTGGAGCTGACCGAGTCCATCGGGCGGCAGCCGGTCGAGGTCCGGCACACCATCTCGATGCTGCGGATCGCGCTGGTCGGCCTGTGGGGCGTCTACCCCATCGCCTACCTTTTCCCGGTCTTCGGCGGCTCGTTCTTCGGCGGGTCCGGCGGGTTCGTGGCCCGGCAGGTCGGCTACTCGGTTGCCGACATCCTGGCCAAGGCCGCGTACGGCCTGGTGATCTACAAGATCGCCAGGGTCAAGAGCCAGCTCGAGGACACGACGTACGACGACCACGCCGCGCACCCCACCAGCGCCGTGCTGGGTGAGCGCGTCTGAGCCACCCGCTTCTCCCGCACCCAGCCGTCGGGCCCGCCACGCAGCAACGCCTGCGCGGCGGGCCCGTCCTTCACTCCGCGGATTTACTGCGCGGACGGATCGTCTGCTGGTCCGGCTGACCCGTCTGTCCCGGTTGAGCGGTGCAGCCAGGTCGCGAAGGTCCTGATCCCTCGCTCGCTCTCCTCGCGGACCGCCCGTTCCGCCTCGACGATGGAGCTGCGCCAGGCGGCGTGCACGATCGGGGTGCCCACCAGCGCCCAGACGGCGAAGCGGAGCGACAGCACCCCGGCCACGTGGTCCCCGGACAGGAGCAGCAGCCCCCCTGCGGACCCGAGCCCGAGCGAGGCGATCGCCAGCCCGACGGTGATCCGGCGCAAGGCGAGGGTCGGTCGCAGGTGAGGGTCGAGGACTGCCATCGCCCCAGCGTGCACCCGCCAGGAGCTGCGGCGCAGTCGAAGCGGCCGGGGAATTTGCGGACCGAGGAACACTTCGGGCGACAGGTTGGTTGTAGCCTGCATCGGGTTGTAGACCGCCACCATCTATCAGGAGGAGCGCATGATCACTGCCCCCTCGCCGGCGGCCCGGCCCACCGCCCCCACGGTCTCCGTCGAGACCCTCGCCGACGTGCTGATCCGATTGAGCCGCCTACTGCAGACCATGCGCTCCGGCCACACCGCCGAGGGCACGGAGAAGGCCGCGCTCGCCCTGCTCCCGCCGCTCCTGCACCAAGGGCCGCTTCGCTCCAGTGCGCTCGCCGAGCTGGTCCACGCGGGTCCGTCCACCATCAGCCGGCATGTCGCAGAGCTGCTGCGCCGCGACCTCGTGCGCCGCGAGGCGGACCCCGTCGACGGCCGGGCCAGCCTGCTGGCTGTCACCGAGCAGGGCCGGGAGGCGGTCGCCGGCATGTGCGCCCGCCGCGACGCGATGCTCGCCCACGTGGTCGGCGAATGGCCGGCCGACGACGTCGCCGCCCTGACGTCGCTGCTCGCCCGCTTCATCGGCGGACTCGAGGGGGCGCTCGTCGCCCGCAGCCCAGACACCCGCACTCCCGCCACGGAAGGACCCACCGCATGACCGCGACCACCATCACCGCGCCACCGGCGCACCGCGGCAAGGACGAGCCGAATGCCAACGGCTTCACCCACCGCCAGGTCCTGACGATCCTGACCGGGCTGCTGCTGGGCATGTTCCTCGCTGCCCTCGACCAGACCGTCGTGGCGACCTCGATCCGCACCGTCGCCGACGACCTGCAGGGCTACTCGCTGCAGGCCTGGGCGACCACGGCGTTCCTCATCACCTCCACGATCAGCACGCCGCTCTACGGCAAGCTGTCCGACATCTACGGCCGCAAGCCGTTCTTCCTGTCGGCCATCAGCATCTTCATCATCGGGTCGATGCTCTGCGGCCTGTCGACGTCGATGTACGAGCTGGCCGGCTTCCGCGCGCTGCAGGGTATCGGCGCGGGCGGGCTGTTCTCACTCGCCCTGTCGATCATCGGTGACATCGTCCCGGCCCGGGAGCGCGCCCGCTATCAGGGCTATTTCCTCGCGACCTTCGGCACCTCGAGCGTGCTGGGCCCCGTCGTCGGCGGGTTCTTCGCCGGCCAGGCGTCCATCCTCGGCATCACCGGCTGGCGCTGGATCTTCTACGTGAACGTGCCCATCGGCCTGCTCGCGCTCGTCGTCGTGACCCGGGTGCGGCACCTGCCGGCCCGCGCGCCCAGTCGGCCCCGCATCGACTGGAACGGCGCCGCGCTGCTGGTGCTCACGCTGGTCCCGCTGCTGACCGTCGCCGAGCAGGGTCGGACCTGGGGCTGGGGGGATGCCAAGTCCTTCGCGGCGTACGCGATCGGCGGTCTGGGTCTGGTCGGCTTCCTGCTCAACGAGCGGGCCATGGGCGAGGACGCGCTGCTGCCGTTCCGCATCTTCAAGGGCCGCACGGTGGCGATCGTGTCCATCGCCAGCGTCATCACCGGCATCGGGATGTTCGGCTCGTTCGCGCTGTTCCCGCAATACCTGCAGGTCGTGAAGGGCAGCTCGCCCACCATCGCCGGGTTGCAGACGGTGCCGCTCGTCGCCGGCCTGATGACCGGCTCGATCGTCTCCGGCCAGGTCATCTCGCGCACGGGTCGCTACAAGATCTTCCCGCTGCTCGGGACCGGCCTGATGGTCGTCGCGCTGTTCTTGTTCCATTACGTCGGGACCACCACCCCGCTCGGCTACACGATGGCGATCATGGTGCTGTTCGGCCTGGGGTTGGGCGGCAACATGCAGCCCCTCATCCTGGCCATCCAGAATGCGGTGTCCGCCAGGGAGATCGGGGTGGCCACGTCGTCGGTCACGTTCTTCCGCCAGATGGGCGGCACGGCCGGTACGGCGGTCTTCCTGTCCATCCTGTTCTCCACCGTGTCCGGCCGCATCGGGACCCGGGTAGCGGCGGCCTCGCAGACCGATGCCTTCCGGTCGGCCCTGGCGGCGCACCCGGACCAGGCCAAGGTCTTCCAGGGCGGCGGCCGGGTGCTCGACGACACGTCGTTCATCTCGCGGCTCGACCCGGTCCTGGCCAAGCCGTTCAGGGACGGCTTCACCTCCTCGATGGACCTGATCTTCCTGATCGCCTCGGGTGTGATCCTCATCAGCTTCGTGCTGCTGTTCTTCCTGCCGGAGGTCGCGCTGAAGGGTGGCGCCCCCGGCGCCGGTCCGGCCGAGCACCCGGTCGACGGCACCGACCGGGCGCCGGGCGAGGTCGACGTTCCAGCCGACCCGGTGCACGCCCTTCCGGGTGTGGGCCTTGAGGCCCCGGCCGACGAGCAGCGCGACAGCCGGGATCCCGTCCAGGTCCGCTGACCCGGCAGATTGCCCATTACCTCGCGCAAGATCACCACCATCAACGGCGACACGCCGGGCGGGCCCCGCGTGTCTGGTTGTTGGTGGTGATCTTGCGGCGGTGCCTGACTCAGATGTCGTAGTACATCGCGAACTCGTAGGGGTGCGGGCGCAGCCGCATCTGGTCGATCTCGTTGACCCGCTTGTAGTCGATCCAGGTCTCGATCAGGTCGGGGGTGAACACGCCGCCCTCCAGCAGGTAGGAGTGGTCGGCCTCGAGCCGGTCTAGCACGCTGTCCAGCGACGCCGGCACCTGGGGGACTGCCGCCAGCTCGTCCGGCGGCAGCTCGTAGAGGTCCTTGTCGACCGGCGCCATCGGCTCCATCTTGTTCTTGATGCCGTCGAGGCCGGCCATCAGCATGGCGGAGAATGCCAGGTAGGGGTTGCCGGACGGGTCGGGGCAGCGGAACTCCAGCCGCTTCGCCCGCGGGTTGGTCCCGGTGATGGGGATGCGGATGCAGGCCGAGCGGTTGCGCTGGCTGTAGACCAGGTTGACCGG
>JAABUZ0100004174.1_pt1 | contig 20252 bp, 11 predicted proteins | sample 5562091 | NCBI WGS metagenome assembly JAABUZ01 (sample SAMN12813069, study PRJNA571459) | rock metagenome | isolation source: Antarctica rocks | place: Antarctica: Victoria Land, Linnaeus Terrace sud | collected 2015-12-21 | reverse complement strand
GCCGGTGTTGGTGAAGCAGAGGAGGTAGGCGTGGGTGGAGTTGATGATGAGCTGGGCGACGAAGTCTTCGTCGCGGGTCTTCATGCCGAGGCGGCCGGTGCCGCCGCGACGTTGCTGGCGATAGATGGAGATGGGCGTGCGCTTGAGGTAGCCGGTGTGGGAGACGGTGACGGCGACCTGCTCGTCGGCGATGAGGTCTTCGAGGGTGAGCTCGTTGGTCTCGTCGAGGATCTGAGTGCGGCGTTCGTCGCCGTACTTGTCGCGGATCTCTTCGAGCTCCTTGACGATGACGCGGCGGAGTTTTTTCTCGGAGGCGAGAATGGACTCGAACTCGGCGATGTTGTCGCGGACCTGGGCGAGCTCGCGGAGGAGCTCGTCGATGGAGAGCTGGGTGAGGCGGTATAGCTGCAGTTCGAGGATGGCGTCGATCTGCTTGTAGGAGAGGATGAGGGTGGCGGTGGTGGCGCCGGGTGCGAGCGGGAGGAGGTTGGTGTCGACCGAGTACTTGGCGGGGTCGAGGGTGATGCCGGCAAGCTCGGTGCCGCGAAGCGAGATGGTGCGGCCGGAGAAGTAGCGGAAGAGGTTTTCGCGAGCATCGATGCGAGAGGACGACTGGCGGATGATGCGGATGACCTGATCGAGGTTATCGAGGGCGATCCCGTAGCCGAGGAGGATGTGCTCGCGGTCGCGGGCCTTCGCGAGAAGGAAGGCGGTGCGGCGGCGGACGACGTCGACGCGATGGTCGAGGAAGGCGCGAATGGCCTGGTCGAGCGGGAGCTCCTTGGGCTGGCCGTTGTGGACGGCCAGGAAGATCATGGAGAAGCTCTCCTGCATTTGGGTGTGTTTGTAGAGCTGATTGAGGACGATCTGGTGCTCGGAGCCACGCTTGAGGCCGATGACGATGCGCATGCCGTCGCGGTCGGACTCGTCGCGGAATTCGTCGCGGGCGATGTCGGTGATGACGCCCTCGTTGACGAGTTCGGCGATGCGCTCGATGAGGCGGGACTTATTGACCTGGTAGGGAATCTCGGTGACGATGATGGCCTGGCGCCCGCCGGAGATATTCTCGATGGCGCACTTAGCGCGCATGAGGAAACGACCGCGGCCGGTGCGGTAGGACTGCGCGATGTTGCTGCGGCCGTAGAGATAGCCGCCGGTGGGGAAGTCGGGGCCTTTGACGTGCTCGAGGGCGAGGGCTAGGTCGATCTCGGCGTCGGAGCGAGTGTCGCCTTTTTCGCGCGGACCCCGTTGGAGAAGGGCGATGGCGGCGGTGACGACCTCAGTGAGATTGTGAGGCGGGATGTTGGTGGCCATGCCGACGGCGATGCCCGAGGAGCCGTTGACGATTAGGTTGGGGAACTTCGAGGGGAGGACGGTGGGCTCGGAGGAGGATTCGTCGTAGTTGGGGGCGAAGTCGACGGTGTCGGAGTCGAGATCGGCGAGCATTTCGCCGGCGAGGCGGGTCATACGGGACTCGGTGTACCGCATGGCGGCGGGTGGGTCACCGTCGATGGAGCCGAAGTTGCCCTGGCCGTCCACGAGGAGGTAGCGGAGGGAGAAGGGCTGGGCGAGGCGGACCATGGTGTCGTAGATGGCGGAGTCGCCATGGGGGTGGTAGTTGCCCATGACGTGGCCGACGACTTTGGCGGACTTGGTGTATTTCTTATTGAATTGCAGGCCCATCTCCTGCATGCCGAAGAGGATGCGGCGGTGGACGGGCTTGAGGCCGTCGCGGACGTCGGGGAGGGCACGGCCGATGATGACGGACATAGAGTAGTCGAGATACGAACGGCGCATCTCGTCTTCGATATTGATGGGGATGAGATTGAGGGCGCCGGGGCCGGTGAAGCCGGGATTGTCGGGGGGCGAGCCTGCGGGCGGGGGAGCGTTCGGGGCGGCATCTTGCGGAGAGGGGGGGAGCGGGTCGGCGGGTCCGAGGGGAAGTTCTGGGTTCTGATCGTCTGGCATGGTGATGTACTTATTATAGGTGTTCCCGGTTTAGCGGAACTGTCGAGAGGTTGACATACGGGTGTTGTGGATCAGGCTGCCAAGTGCCCACCCAAAAAATTCAGGCACCCCGAAGGATGCCTGACGTATTGAGACAGAAGGGAACTTCTAGAAGGCGAACTTTGCCCAAAGAACCAGCTGTCTTCCGAGCGAAGCCTGACGTGCCAGGGATTGGTCTGTAAGACTTGTCGGCGAGCCGAAATCGGAGAGTGAAGTGTCGAGATAGGCTCCACGATCATTGTGATTTCCGATGTTCTGGGCTTCCACTCGGAACAACAGTTGTCCGTTTTCCAGATGGAGCAAGCCGGTGCCAAACCCCTTCTGGAGTGCCATGTCGTTGCGTGTGCTGCCAGGATTTGAGAACGTGTTGCGTCCGATTTCCGAACGTAAGGCTGCATTTCCCATGTTGTTTGGAATGAGGAAGTGAACCTGGTCGGGCGTTACCGGCGTGAGCGCTCCAGAGGCATTGTTAGCACCGAAATCGTAATAGACTCCAGGAGTTCCCTTGCTTAGATAGATTCCGTCTATGCCCGCCGTGTCAATGGGTGCCTTGGGATTGCTGAGCATGGGACGATCATTGGTGATGTCTCCATCGCCGTTCGTATCGATCCCAGCGCCAGTGGTGGGACTATATACTCCAAAGGTTCCGTAGGCGCCGCTCTGGAACTGCTCGACTCCAGAGACGGTCCAGTTGCGGGTGAGCGCTCCGACGAGCGTATCCGCGAGCCTATTCGAGACACGGAAGCCGGCCGGGCTCCAGACATAGGCGATGGAAACGTAGTGTCTGTGATCAAAGGCAGACGGTCCGTACTCCTGGGTGCGTCCGTTCCCCGCCAGGTTGGCACCGTAGCGAGTGCCGTTATCGCCCAGAGCGAAGATCTCCGACCCATTGTCAAGGTCTTTGCTGAAGGTGTAGTTGCCGCGGATCGAGAGATTGTTGCGGAATTGCTTCGACGCCTCTACCTGCGCTCCGTTGTAGTTTGAGGAGGCAAAATTGCCGCGAACATTGATGACGCCTCGGGTGGTGTTGAGACGCGATCCTGCACCGTTGAAGTAGTTCAGCTGATTACTGGCGAAAAGCTTCTCTGCGCGAACGCCAACGTAGCGCACGGCCAAGATAGCCCCCTTCACCTCCTGCTCGACTCCGAGGTTGTATTGGTAGCTCTGAGGATTCACCAGGTTGCTGGCGACGGAGTTCGACTGGCTTGCGGTCTGGCTCAGAGTTGTCGGATTGAAGGCCGTCAGGGCCGCGATTGCGTTGGTGACACCCGTGCCGGTGGTCTGGGTGAGGGTACCAGCAATGGCGTTCGGAGCCGTGGTTGCGGCATTGGTGACGAAGTTTGAAAAGTAGTTGTCGTAGAAGATGCCGAAGCCGCCACGCAGCACGGTTTTGCCTGAGCCGAAGAAGCCGGCATTGCTGGGGGAGAGGGCGAAGCCAATCCGCGGCGAGACATTATTTTTATCGTTCTTGACCGGCACCACAGTCGTGATGGACTGGAAGGGGCTGTTGAGGTCGATACCCGGATACTGCAGGGAGTTCGCCGGGTTGCCGGTGTAGTCGTAGCGCACTCCAAGATTGACAGTGAGTTGTTGATTGAACTTGATGTCATCCTGTGCGAAGAAGCCCGAACGCCAGACATGCGGATCCGTCCGAAGGCGTCCGTTGGTTCTGGTGATGGTTCCCGAAGGCCCCAGCTGATTCATCAAAAAGTTGCCCAGAGCGGAGACGCCTGTGCTTCCCCTGGCGAAGGTTGCCGTGCCTTTCGCGTTCAACGGGAGGGTGTCCTTCTCGAGTTGATGGCCGATGTCAAAACCTGCACGGATGGATTGACGGCCGCGGGTAAGGCTGAAGGTATCCTGAATCTGGTAAAGGTCCTCAGCTCTACCCTGGGGGAAGTTCTGCCCCGGGCCGAGGGAAGGGAAGCCGGCGACGTTGATGGTCGGCAGGGCGTAGGCAGGATTCGCGAGCGTAGAAGCCAAGGGTGCGAACAGAAAGCTGATCCGCGTCTCACTTGCGCGAAACTCGTTCAAGACATTGCCGGAGAAGACATGGGTCCAGCTGCCTGCACCAAGTTCTGAAGGACCACCCTGATTGGTATCCAGGCCGAGCTTGCCGCCAGCTGCATTGGCGAAGAAGTCCGGGGTGAGGCTGGCACGATCATGAAGGTAGCGGAAGTAAAAGGTGTCGCTTTCGCGCGGCTTGAAGTCGATGCGATAGCTCCACTGGGTGTCCGGCTGCTGCAATGCAATTGCAGGCCGTTGAAAGAGGGCCTCTTCGATGATGCAAGGATTTGCCAGGCAACCTGGTTGCGTACCAACGTTGACGTTGGTTTTTGGCTGGTTAGTAACCTGTGTGTATTGCTTCAGGTAGGCGTTATTGGTGGTGTACTGATTGAGCAGGGCGACTTGGGTTTGCGCGCCCCCCGTTAGACTGTTAAGCGTATTGACGCCAGCCTGGGTGGGGAGTGTGAACGGCAAGATCTGCTCCGTACCGTAGACGCGCTGGAACTGTGCTCCGCCGAAGGCAAAGAGCTTGTCCTTGAAGATTGGGCCGCCCGCGGTAAACCCGAAAGTATGGGTGTTTTGACGGGGGTTCCGGGTTCCGGTTCCACGGAGGGAGTTGGGAACAGCATTCAGCCCGGAGCCAACGTAGCGTTCGTATGCTGTGCCGTGGAAGGTGTTCGACCCCGACTTGGTGACCAGGTTGAAGACACCGCCGCCTGAACGGCCGTACTCTGCCGAAGCGACGCTGGTAATAACAGTCAAGTCGGCGTACAGATCCGGAATATCCGGCTGAAACGCCTGACCACCGATACCGATGTCGTTGATCTCCTGGCTGTCCAGCAGAAAGTTGTTCGACCGAGGACGCGCACCGTCAACCTGTACGTTCGCTCCGTTGCTCAGCTGGTTATCAGATGTCACTGTCTGAACCCCGGGAACGGTGCTTGCAAGTTCCAGTGGATTCAAGGTGAATACCGGCAGCTTCGTGATTTCCTGGGAGGAGATGGTGCCGGCGAGCTGCCCATTGTCAGTATTGATGGTCTGCGAGTCGGCTTCTACCGTTACGGTCTCAGAACGCGATCCCAGCGCCAGGGTAACGTTATAGGAAGTGACAACCGAGGGAGGCACCAGAACGTGCTCGGCGCGAAAGTTCGAGAAACCCTCGTGAGATGCGGAGACGGTGTAAGCTTCGGGGCTGAGTGCCTCAGCGCGGAAGCTGCCGTCAGTCCCGGTCGTCAGGGTCCGCGTCTCTCCGGTCTGCTCACCTTTGATGATGATTGCGGCATCCGCAACGCTGGCCCCCGTCGAGTCTCTGGCGACTCCTGTAAGTATCCCTTTGCTTGTCTGGGCGAATGCGGCGGTGGTTCCGGCCAGCATGGCGGAGAGACTTAGTACGAGGATGACAGCTACGTTGGCCGAAGATCGAAAGCGCATTCAGGGGTTCTCCACTACTGCGTTGGGAAGGTATAAAGTACTGCGTTGGGAAGGTATAAAGTACTGCGTTGGGAAGGTATAAAGTACTGCGTTGGGAAGGTATAAAGTACTGCGTTGGGAAGGTATAAAGGTCAAGCGGGGAAATTAGCTTTGCTGCATATCTACACACGCAATTCAGCTTCCATTTGAAATCTCAAGCATGTGCACGACTTTGGTGAGCTTAGCGGATGCCGCTGGATACGATCTTCAGAAAGTAGAAGTTAGGGGGGAACGAGATCCGTAAAAGTGTATTTTCGAAGACCCGCAGTGCTTTTAACCACCAAGCCGTTTAAGCACGTCCGCCAGGCGAAAGAAGCGGTTGAGGGAATGGGTGCGTCGATTTGCCACCGGACTTGGGGCTCAGCCGCCGGGGTAGCTTGCCGCTAATTTGTAGCGTGAGTGGCCGGGAACCGTGCGCTCTGGTCAGCTTTTTTCGGGTGGGTGTAGGCTGTTGTTCACGGTTGGAGAGCACGGAACGAAGGAACGGTGAATCACGAGTTGCGGAGCTGTCTCCCCAACGCTGCAGTCCGGTTCGACTTTGTGAGGTCCTTAGAAGCCCATGGCTCTTTTCTCAAATACGAAACTGATTCATTCTGCGTACCCATTGCATGTTCGTGACTTCGGGCGGCTCTATGAATTCCATAGTCTCCGTACGGGATCTCCGCAGGATTTTCTGCAACTAGCTCCAAAGCTGGCGTCGAGTGAAGGCTTTCGGCTGGACTTTTCGGATCTGGTGCGGACCATCCGGGACCGGGAACGGGGGGGCTTGTCCGCAGCCGATATGCTCACGATGGCGGCGCTTGCGATTGGGGGCACGGAAGTCGCGGCGTCCGAGATGGATCTGTGCGAGTCGGCGGGTACGTTGCAGGTGCTGCTGGCGGGCGTGGGAGGGTGGAAGGAACCGGGAACGCAAGGGGTGCACAGGACAGATCCGAGGACGAATGGCGCGGAGCCTGCGAGCTACGCCCCAGCTCTGCTCGCAACGGAGGAGGCTGGCTTCGCGGGTGGTGGAAGCACCTCGGTCGAGGTACCTGGTGGTCGAAGAGCGGTCGGGTCCCCCGAGGAAGGCGCCTCCCCCGAGATGCAGGAGACGCTGGCGCGGTTGGAGCTGGCGAACATGCAGTTGAAGATCTATCTGGATGACATCGACCGGAGGATGGGGCGGATCGAGCCAAATCTCGAAGATCTGACAGCAATGGTTCACTCGTCGGCGGAGTACTTCCAGAGAAAAGAGAGAGATGGCGGACAGCCCGGCGGGCCGTTGGTCGCCGAGAGCCCTGTGAAGGGGAACACGTTGCCCGCGAGGCGAAGGCGGTCGGAAGAGGCAATTGCGGCTGCGATGGAGATGTCCTGGGCGGAGCGGGGAGAAAAGGGCGAGAGGGACTGGACGAGCACGGTAGATTCCGCTTCGGACGCCGAAGATCTCGGCACGGGCGCAGATCAGCAGACGACTGCGACGATCGCTGAGCAGGCGACGATGCAAGTGGAGCCGGAGAGGCCTCGGAGGAGGTCCATCATCTGGGAGGTAAGGGAGCCAGAGAGCGCGCCAAAGCCTTCGGTGCAGACGGCTCCCAGCGAAATCGTGCTGGGTGAAATCCTGCCCGGTGAAGTTCTGCCGGCCGAGGTTTTGCCGGAGGAAGTGCTGCCGGTAGAGGTTTTGCCGGATGAAGTTCTGCCGGCCGAGGTTTTGCCGGTAGAGATCCTGCCAGTGGAGACTCCGGTGGAGGCGTCCAGTGCGGCGATCGAGGGTATTTCCGCGCCGACGGACGCTGTCGAGACCGCCGCAGCGACATCCCCAAGGCCGGATGCCTGGGCGCAGCGGGATGCTGAAAGCGGCACCACTCTGAGTAGACCGAGCAAGGTCGTTCCCGTTGCCGAGCGGCGGCCGAAGCTGCGTGCTGACGTGTTGGCCGAGCGGGCGGTGTCCAAGCCAGAGTCAGGCGTGCCGGCCCATGTGTCCCCGGTGTTGCTTTGGGGGCGGAAGCGCGGTGCGTGGGCGTGGGGGGCGATTGCAGCTTCCCTTCTGATTGGCGGTGCATTGCTGGCCTATGTCTACCATCCGTGGGACGGAGCCGGGAGCAACCCGGTAAGTGCACCCACCGGTGCGGCGGCCGGGAGCACGAATCCATCGGCACAGCAGGGTTCAGCTATCCCTGGGAGCTCCCCCGCGGTGCGCCATGGCGAATCTGCTGCACTCACTCCTGGCAACACAAACGCGACCTCGGCGGCCGGAGCTGGCGTGAGTGCGGAACGGGCAAGGCAGGCGCGAAGGCTGCAAGCCACCACAGGGCGAAAGCTGACGGGGACACAGGGTGCGGAGGCGCAGCCGGGTGCGGACCGGGGAAGTGGGAGAGTTGCGGCTTCAGCCGTGCCCGCTTCTGGAACTTCGCGGACCATCCCGGCGGACGCAGCGAAGAGGGATGAAGTGCGGCAGCCAACGGAGCCGCCGAGGGATCGAGTGGAAGGGGCCCGAGCGGCGGAGGTGCTGCCTGCTCCACGGATCGAGAACTTACGGCCCGATGAGCCGGTCGGCAAGACGGCAACGGGTGATGTACCGTCGGCGTCGGCGCATGTCGAGAGTGCAGCGATCGTCACCGAGGCGCCCTCTCCGACTCCGATTGAACCGGTAAAGGCGGACCCGGGGGCTGATGTGCCGCGAGCAGGGGCGGGGAAGCCAGCTCTTGTGGCTCCGACCACGGGCGGAACCGTGCTTGTTTCCCCTGCGCCAAGCTATCCGCAGCAGGCCCGGCAGATGGGTCTGGAGGGCCGGGTGGTGGTCCAAGCGACGGTGGACAAGGAGGGCAAGGTGAAGAGCGCCAAGGTGGTGAAAGGGCCGGTGCTGCTGCATCAATCAGCCCAGGATGCGGTGATGCGGAGGCGTTACAGGCCTTTTCTGCTGCATGGTGAGCCCTCCGAGTTCCAGACGATGGTGACGCTGAACTACAAGCTACAGAAGTAGCGGGTCGGTAAGAAGCCGGGGTGCGTTGAATCCGGACTGCTGTGAACCGGACCGGAGACGCGAGAGGCGTGGGAGCTTGACGGGATCGAGACGGAGCTACTGGATGTACGGGCTCACCGTGTTCCTGGGGGCGGCTTTACTCTTCCTCGTTGAGCCGATGGCGGCGAAGGGTCTGCTTCCGGTACTGGGTGGGTCCTCGGCAGTGTGGCTGGCCTGCCTGTGCTTCTTTCAGACGGCGCTGCTGCTGGGGGTATGCCTATGCAGTGACGGGGTGGTGGGCGGGTCGAGAGCGTTTGCTGGGGGGGCTGCACTGCCTTCTGCTGATGGCAGGTGTGCTTTCGCTGATGTGGATGCGGGGTGGGGCTGCCCGGCAGATGGAAGGGGCTACCCGGCATCCGGCGGCCGCGATCTTTGTGGAGCTGGCGAGCATGGTGGGGCTGCCATTTCTGCTGCTGAGTGCGACGAGTCCGCTGCTGCAGGTCTGGATCGCACGGAGGTTTGGCCGGGGTGTGCCATACCGGATGTTTGCGCTGTCGAATGTGGGATCGCTGCTGGCGCTGGTGGCGTATCCGGTGGCTATCGAGCCTTACGTGACGCTGCGCGGGCAGAGGTTGGCTTGGGCGGTGGGGTTTGCCGTGTATGCGGGGATGTGCGGGTGGCTGGCGCTGCGGGGTGGGGCGGGCGTTCGTGACCGCATGACAGAAGACGAAATGCGGAGGTGTCTCCGCTCCGACGACGATGCCGTCTCCGGTCGAGATGACGAATCCGTTATGAAGGAGAGTGACGGTGGCCGGCGACGGTGGCTGTGGTTCGGGTTGAGTGCGGCGGCGGCGATGCAGCTGTGCGCGGTGACGAGCCACTTGACCGTGAATGTGGCGGCAATACCGCTGCTGTGGGTGGCGCCGCTGGCGGTGTATCTGGCGAGCTTTGCCCTGGCCTTTGAGTTTGCGGGCGCGTACCGGCGTGGGGTGGTGGTGCGGGTGCTGGTGGTGATGCTGGCGAGCCTCGGGTATCTGCTGTCGAAGACGGATGTGAGCCTGCCGATTTCGATGAGTGTGGGCTTCTTCCTGCTGGAGCTGTTGTTTGCCTGCTGGTTCTGCCATGCGGAGGTTTACGCGCTAAGGCCAGCTGGGGCGAGAGCGGCGGCGGGGTTCTACCTCGTGGTGGCGGCGGGTGGAGCGGCGGGGACGATGTTTGTGGCGGTGGTGAGCCCCCTGGTGTTTCAGGCAAACTATGACCTGCCGATGGCGTTTGCAGCGACGGCTGCGATGGCGACGGCGGTGACATGGACGGACGGTTGGCCGCAGAGGCTGCTGTGGGGTGTGAGCACAGCACTGTGCTGTGCGCTGGTGTGGATGCTCTACAACGGGTACCGGATTGAGTCGGTGGTGAATGCCCGAAACTTCTATGGATCGCTGCGGGTGAAGGAGACGCATCTGCCGGTGCAGGCGGGGACGTCGCGGACGTTGATGCATGGATCGATCAAGCACGGGATGCAGTGGTTCGCCGAGGAGTACAGGAGGGAGCCGACGACGTACTATGCGCGGGACTCGGGCGTGGGGCTGGCGCTGGGGTACTGCTGCGAAAGCCGGCCGCGGAAGATCGGGGTGATCGGGCTGGGCGCGGGCACGATGGCGGCTTACGGAAGGGATGGGGATACGCTGCGGTTCTACGAGATCAATCCGCTGGTGGAAGGGATTGCGCGGGAGCTGTTCTCGTACCTGCGGGAGTCGCGGGCGCGGGTGACGGTGGTAGAGGGGGATGCGCGGGTGTCGCTGGCGCGGGAGGCTCCGCAGGGGTTCGATGTGCTGGTAGTAGATGCGTTTTCGGGGGATGCGATTCCGGTACATCTGCTAACGGTCGAGGCTTTGAAGGAGTACCGGCGACACATGAGCCTGGGCGGGGTGATTGCGTTCCATGTATCGAACCAGTACCTGGATCTTGCGCCGGTGCTGGGCCGGCTGGCGGAGTCGAGCGGAATGGAGGCGCGGGTGGTGGTGTCGCCTGGGCGGGAGGATCGTGGAGAGTACGCTGCGAACTGGGTTTTGCTGAGTGATGGGGATGGGCTGTTTGGGCGGAAGGAGTTCGCGTGGGCGGCGGAGCGGATTCCGGAGAGGACGGGGGTGCGGGTCTGGACGGACGACTACTCGAGCCTGCTGCCGATTGTGCGGTGGGGTGGCGGCGGACACTAGGTCTCACCCAGGGGGGGTGACGGCCAGGGTGGGAGAGGTGGTGGGGATGCCACCAAGCCGCTCCTTGTGAAAGGGAATGTCCATCATTCCGGCTTCTTTCGGCATCGAGGTTGGGTCAGGCGGGTTGATGAAGGCATCTGAATTTCAAGAGATGTGAAGACTCCCGGCCCCGGCGACGTGCAGGGGGTTTAAGAGGTTGCATCCTGCACGAAGGAGAGACGATGCGAAAGCTGGGTAAGGCAATGATGGGCATGATGCTGGCCGCGACCACGGCGGTGCCGATGGTGGCACAACGTGATGGGTATGACCGCAATCGAAATGACCGCAACGGATATCCCAACCAGGGGTACACCCAAGGGCTGCAGCGCGGCTACAACGGCAGGAACGGCGGATACAACGACCAGTACGATCACCGGCACTATGACAACCGGGACCAGTACAACAGGAACCAGGGCGGGATTGGGCCGGGTAAGGGCGCCGCGATCGGGGGAGCAGGCGGAGCGGTGCTGGGAGCCCTGTTTGGCGGAGGGTTGAAGGGAGCGATTATCGGTGGGGCCGCAGGCGCGGGCGTCGGCCGGTGGCGGGAAAGGTGCACCAGAACAACCAGAGGAATGACCAGAGGAACGACTGGCGGGATTACAGGAACGGGCGGTGACTGGGTTCCGTGCGCAGTGCAGTGGCTTTCCACGCTTTAAATTTGACCGACGAGAGGATTGGACGATGAAGACGACAACGAGGAAGAGAACCATGCGAAGGTTGGCAGCGGGGTTGGTGATGGCGGGTATGTCCGTGGCGGCCGTTGCGCAGGAGGCGCAGCAAGGGCAGCAGAAGCCGGTGCGTGATCCAGCAGCAGTGAGTGTGGGTGGGGCGGAGAGTGGCGCGGCGCATAGCTGGACGACCGATCAGCTGGTGACGAGCACGGTGCATGAGGCCTGGGTTCTCAGCGGGCGGAACGAGGATCAGTTCTTCGACATGGTGAAGGAGCTGGCGGCGATGAGCGCGCAGAAGCGTGGCGTCACTCTGCCGGAGACAGCGGATGCGGGCGCAAAGGCCGGCGCCATGATCAAGAAGGAGGCGCGGAAGGATCCGGATCAGCTGCTGTACGCCGTGGTCGACAGGGCGGTGATGAAGACGGCGGTGAAGAACCCCCCGAGTGCGACGAAGTAGGTTCACGCCTTATAAAGGCGCCAGGAGGAGGCTCTCCGGGTGGGGAGCCTCCTCCTGTTTGTTTTGTGCCGCGAGTGATCTGCTTCCGGGTTCTTAGAAGGTGATCTTTGCGGCTGCCTGGAAGATGCGTGGGTCTGCGGCCCCGGTGATGGAACCGAAGGTGGCGGAGTTGAGACCAGTGGTGAACGCCCCGGCGCCGGAGGCGCTGTTGTTGGTGAAGTTTGGGTGGTTGAGGACGTTGAAGGCCTCAAGGCGGACGTTGAGAGCGAGCCGCTCGCGGAAGGGGAAGGTGCGATTCAGAGAGGCGTCAACTTCGAAGAACTTGGGGCCACGGAAGGCGTTGCGACCGAGGTTGCCGAAGGTGCCGGGAGCGTTCTGGGTGAAGGCGGCTCGGTTGAAGTAGAAGCGATTGCCGGTTGCGCTCTGGGTGATCTTCTGGTGGGTGTAGACGGGAACGCCCGGCACGAGATTGGGGCGGTCGAGACCCTGGCCCGTGAGGGAGTTGTCCGTGCCCGAGGTGATGTTGAGGGGAGCACCGGAGGTGATGCGGACGAGAGGAGCGATCTGCCAGTTGTTGACCAGAGCCGCGGTGAGGCCGTGGAGGCTGGAGATGTGGCTGGAGGCGACGAGGGTAGTGTTGAAGATGTGGCGGAAGTCATAGCCGCAATTGGCGCGGTCCATGCGGCGATTGTTGGGGTTTTCGAAGGAGGGTCCGGCCACGTCACCGGGGGTATCGCCGACGCTGATGCAATGCGACCAGGTGTAATTGCCAAGGAAGCTGAAGTTGTTCGACATCCTGTGCTGAATTGCGGTGATGACGCCGTTGTAGCTGGAGGTCGCGCCGTCGTCGATCTGCGTCATGGTCGGGCTATAGAAGATGCCTTGCGCCGGATTGGCGAGGGTAAGGAGGGTGCGGTAGTTGGTGTTGGTAGTGGAGGAGCAATTGGCGCCACTCTTGGGCAGACCAGCTGCGGGGATTGCACCACAGGAGCCCGCGACGGCCGGGTTGTAGGTTCCCGGGATGTAGACGGCGGGATTGATCGCCCTGCCGAGCCAGAGGTGGGAGTTGGTGTTTCCGAGATAATTCAGGGAGAAGTTCCAACCGCGGCCGAGATCCTGCTGGAAGCTGGCGGTCCACTGGTTGACGGTAGGTATCTGGATATGGCGCGGCATCAGGACGTAGAGGGTGTTGGTGGGGAAGGGAGCGGATGCATCTGGCGGAAAGACGCCAGGGAAGGGGTCGCCACCGGGGTAGGTGCCCCAGGGGTTTGAGAGCGAGATAGGACCGTTGAGATCGATCTCGTCGGTGTAGGGCGGGTTGGAGGTGAGGCGCTGCGAGGCGAACAGGGCGGGGCTGTCGTACATCACCGCCGCGCCGGCGCGGAAGACGGTCTTGCCCTGGCCGGTGGGATCGTAGGTAACGGCCAGGCGGGCGAGAAGTTGGCGAGCCGGTTGTCGGTGAAGGATTTGGGAACGCCTGGGTCGCCGAAGAAGAGGGAGCCTGCCGGGGCCTTGGGGAACTTGGTGCTGTGCTGATTGGCGTTGAAGGCGGCGAGCGAGAAGGTGCTGCCGCGGCCGAACTTATCCTGCTGATAGAGATTGGGCTCCCAGCGGAGGCCGACGTTGACGGTGAGGCGCGGGGTGAGGTGGTACGTGTCCTGTGCGTAGATGCTGAAGATGGTCTGGCGGTAGGCGGTCCGCTGGGCGCGGCTCTGACTGAAGGCAGTGGTGGCACCGCTGTTGCTCATGATGCCGGAGATGAAGTCGACCATGGGTTCGCCGCTGCTGGTGCCGCCGAAGTTATAGCTGCCGTTCTGGAGGTATCCGCTTTGGGTGTTGTCCGCAGTGCGGATGATTTCGCCGCCAAAGGCGATCTGGTGCTTGCCTCGAACGTAGTCGATGTCGTCGGTGAAGTCCTCGGTGTAGCTGTTGAAGAAGCCTGGGGAACAGGTTCCGCAGCCGACGGAAAAGTTGTTGTTGACGGAGAGGCGGAGGTCAACGGGGACGTAGAGAAAGATAGGAACGCCGATGGCGGCGGCGTTGATTCCGCCGGCGGTGGGACCGCGGTTGTCGCGGCGACGGGCGAAGGTACCGTGGAAGGTATTCACGATCTTGGGTGTGACCATATAGGTGTCGCCCAGGGTGAAGCTCTGGACGCGTTCGTCATTGCCGGCAGTGGTGGTGAGGAGGAGGTTGGTCGGAGAGAAGTAGGAGGGCAGATTGTAGTTGGTTATGAAGTAGCGGCCGAAAATCGTGTGCTTGTCGTTGAAGGTGTAGTCGACGCGGCCGATGTACTGGTCTTCGGTGTTGTTGGCGGGGAGCGCGATGTTGATGCGGCCGAACTGGTCGGCGGAGGAGATGGGGAGGAGCTTGGCGAGGGCGAGTGCCTGGGGGCTGATGCTCGTCGAAGGGAGCTTGCGGGTGGCGGAGATGTTGACGCCGGTGACCGGGTCAACGACGTTGGCGGTGGCCTGCGGGCAGTTGCCGCCCATGTGGCTGAAGTCTCCGGTGAGCTCCGCGGGGGTGGGGATGCAGGAGCCGGCGGCGTTGCCGACCTGGCGGTTGCGCGTGCCCTGGTACCCGGCAAAGAAGAAGAGCTTGTCCGTGATGATCTTGCCGCCGATGGTGCCGCCAAACTGGTTGCGCTTGAGGCTGTCTTTCGAGGTGGAAAAGAAGTTATTGGAGTTGATGATGTTGTTGCGGAGGAACTCGAATACGGTGCCGTGCCACTGGTTGGTGCCGGAGTTGGTGATGACGTTGACGAGCGATCCGGGGTGAAGTCCGTTGCGCGCGGGAAGGGAGTTCGATTCGACGGAGAACTCGCGGAGGGCATCAGGGAAGGGGTAGGGCAGGTTGACGTTGGTGAAGGTGTCGGTGTTGGTGCCGCCATCGAGGACGTAGTTGTTGTAGTTGCCCTGGCCGCCGGCGACCGCGATGACGGTGGAGCTGGCGTAGGTCTTGGAGCCCACAAGGTCGTTGGTGGGCGCGGTGACAGCACCGCCAGAGACGAGGATCAGCTGCGTGGCCTGGCGGCCGTTGAGGGGGAGTTCGGTAATGCGTTTCTGGTCGATGACCTGCTTGAAGGTGCTGGTCTCGGTCTCGAGCGCGGTCCCGGAGGCCTGCACTTCGATGTGCTCGGAGGAGCTGCCGACGGGCAGACTGGGGTTGATCTGGATATTGTTGCCGACCTCGAGGACGCCTTTTTGGGTGAAACCCTGGAATCCGGAGGAGGCCACGGTGAGGGTGTAGGGTCCTACGGGGAGATTGGGAAGGCTATAGAGCCCGGAGCCGTCGGACATGGTGGTTCGCGAGGTGCCCGTATCGGTGTTGGTCAGGGTGACCGTCGCGTTCGGGATGGAGGCGCCGGTTGGATCCGTTACAGTGCCCTGGATGCTGGCTGTCCCGGCCGTCTGAGCGGCGGCGGGAGCAGAGGGGAAGAAGAGGACGAGCGAGGTAATGAGGAAGAGAACGGCGCTGGCCAAGCGTCGCATGCCGCGAGGAAAATGTCATGTGAGGGTCCTTTTGTGAGCGCGGCGTGGGAGAGGTCCATCCATTCGCTGCCGCCCGACAAGGTGTTGGGCTACGGGCTGAACTATATTCGTCGCCGTTAACGACAGTCAAACGAAATCATTCCGCTATTGCGGCAGAGCGGCGCGGAGCAGCTTTTGAAGGCTGCCCGGGGATGGAGTGAACCAGGTATTTCTGAACGATGGCGCCGTCCACGGGAGGAGAGAATGGCCGGACCATCTCGCGGTCGCGCGAGACGGTGACGCCGGTGGCGACGGTCAAAGCTGCCAAAGGTGTGGTCGATGGGGGGTGGCCGTGAGGGAGCATTGGGCGGCCCTGGCAGGGCGAGCAGGGCGGCGTGCGCGTGAGGAGGCCCAACCTCCCAAAAAGGCGCATCTGAATAGACGGTATGAGCGCACGCAGATTGACTTGGAGATTGGAAGACGATGGCGAATCAGCTGGCTGTGGTAACGGGAGCATCGAGTGGAATTGGGTACAACCTGGCGAAGGTGTTTGCCGAGAACAGATTTGACCTCATCATTGGCGACAACGATCAGGGGCTTGAGAAGGCAGCGGCGGATTTCCAGGGTTTAGGCGTGCAGGTGAAGGCAGTGAATGCCGATCTGGCGACGTTTGAGGGCGTAAAGAAGTTCTGGAGCGAGGTGGAGTCCGGCGGTCGGCCGGTGGATGCGATCGCGGTGAACGCAGGCATCGGTGTTGGCGGGCTGTTTGCGGAGACGGATCTCGACCAGGAGATCAACATCGTACGGACAAACGTGGAGGGGACGGTTCACCTGACGAAGTACGCGGTGCAGCACATGGTGAAGCGCGGGCAGGGGCGGATCCTGATTACGTCGTCGATCGCGGCCGAGATGGTGGCTCCGCGAGAGGCGGTGTATGCGGCCTCGAAGGCCTTTGACCTGTCCTTTGCGAAGAGTCTGCGGGTGGAGTTGGAGGACACGGGCGTGACGGTGACGGCGCTGCAGCCGGGACCGACGGACACCAACTTCTTTCACCGGGCGGGCATGGACAACACAAGTGTCGGGCAGAAGGGTAAGAAGGAGTCCGAGCCGTACGATGTGGCGAAGCAGGGATTCAAGGCGCTGATGAACGGCGACAAGCACGTGTATGCGGCGAGCCTGACGACGAAGATCGAGGGGGCCGTGGCGAACTTCACGCCGGATGCGGTGAAGGCAGCGATGCACGAGAAGATGGCAAAGCCGTTGAACGAGAAGTAACCCTCTGCGGAAACGAGCGTGCGGAACGAGCGGCACCCATCAGGGTGCCGTTTTCATTTGAGTGTGCGTCCGAATCGAGCCGGCGGACGCGATGTGATCCTAGTGCGGCTGGTCGTGGTGGGGACATTGGGGGTTGGATTTACTCCGGTGTGCCTGACAGGGTGGGCGGTTCGATGATGGTGAAGCGACCGTTGGCGCCGCGGGTCAGAGTCGGAGCGTAGGTGCCCAACAGCTGGCGCGTCCACCAGACGTCTTTGAGGTCTTTCTCGGCCGCGGTGCTGAACCAGTACTGCCAAAGGACAGCGCGAACGAAGCGCGGTGGCGCGGACGGGAAGGGGTTGCCGTCGAAGAGGCCGAGGACGTCGCGGTTGTTGATGAGCAGCAGCTCTTCGGTGCGCGGGACGATGGGGTAGTCGGTCCAGGCGCCGAGGGAGGCGAACCAGAGGTTCCAGTCGAAGCGGGGCTGGTAGGGGGCGTAGATGCGCGGGCGCTTCCCGGGGTCCTGCGGCATGTAGCGGAAGGGGTAGGCGGTCCAGTTCTCCCCGTCATTCGAGCCTTGGAACTCGATCTCATAGCGGTGTGGGGTCATGACGGCGAAGAGGCCGTACTGGTTGGCGATGCGAAAGGGCTCGAGGACGGCTAGAGGTGCTGCAGGGAGGGGAGCGGTGCGCCAGAACATCTGGATGAGTGGAACGGTCGTGGCGTAGGTGACCAGGGCGAGGGCCACGGCGGTGACGGCGAGGCGGGCGGCGTCAAGGTGGTTGCGCCAGTCAGGCTGGTGGGTGGGGTACGTGATCGTCGGTCGAGAAGCAGGTGGAGCGACGTAGGTCATCGGTAGAGAAGCGGGTTCCGTCGACAGGCTCGGGACAGGCTCTTCGACTTCGCCTTCGCTCAGGATGACAGGGTTGAGATAGGGGCTGGGCGTTGGGGCGGGGGCATCGAGGGATGCAGGGCGCCAGCGAGTGGGGATGAAGCGGCGGAGGAAGGTGTCGTCGAGGAGGAGGAAGGCGAGGATGAGGACGAGGTAGTTGAGAAAGGCGTAGTTCGCGGTGAGGATGACGCCGGTCTGCCAGGCGGTGACGATGAAGAAACAGGCGATGCGCCAGGGGCGGGGGAGGAAGGCCATGAAGACGAGGACGAGCTCCATCAGGAGCGTGAGGCCGGCGGTGGCGATGTGGAACCAGTGCGGGAGGTGCTGGAGGTACCAGCCGACCCAGGTGGGGAGGGGGCCATTTTGGTAGTACTCGTACATGGCTGTAAGGTTGCGCCAGGTGGGGTCGCCGGAGAGGAGCTTGACGACGCCGGACTGGAAGTAGATGCGGAACCACTCCCAGAGGAGCAGGAGATATGCGGCGCGAGCGGGCAGGCTGGCAGAGCCGAGGCCGGGCAGAAAGCCGCGGGGCGCGAGGAAGAGGGAGAGGAAGCCCGCCTCGAGCAGCATGCCGTCGGACTGGTAGCTCGAGAAGTCTCCGGCGGCGCTGACGAAGGAGAGAAAGCAGACGAAGCAGACGAGCAGGGTGGCACGCGGCCAGAGATTGACGAAGACGAGGAGGGAGGCCAGCATGCCGATCCAGCAGAGGGCCGTGAGCATGGGGGAGCCGGCGGAGATCCAGAGCAGCGTGGGGGCGTACCAGAGGCGAACAGGACCCAGGCTGCGCGCCACAGTGTGGAGGTAGTCGCGGGCGGGAAGGATGCCGTTCGGGCCGATGAGGCCGCGGATCTGGAAGGCGAGTGAGAAGAAGGCGGAGAAGTAGATGAGGCCGAGCGCGCGGAGAAAGAGCCAGCGGGAGAGGAGGTGATTGGGCACGCCATGGGCGGAGTCGAAGAGGCGGTGGAGCGTGTTGGCCGGAGCAGACGACATGCCGGGGCTCCCTATGGTTACGGCTTGGATGCGGGTGTCTGGGATGTGGAGGTACGGCGGGTTCGGGGCCATGATCTGGCTTTCGGGCGAGCCTGCAATCTGCGAGGCGTTATCGTAGGAGCTGCCTGAACTCGGGTGAGCGGCAGAGGTAGGGCTTGCATATCGAACCTTTGATGGACGCCGAATAGGGCAGGTGTGACTTAGGATCGCGAGTGAATTCCGATCCAATGTGTGCCCGCAGGAGCTTTGTCGATCGCAGTCGCAGCTCGTCCACTGAGCGGGTAGCTGAGACAGGCTTTACCGGAGAGCAATCGGAGTTTTATAGAAGGAGCAAGCATTTGAACCTGCCGATCCGGATTCGTCCCTTGCTCTTCTTTGCAGCTCTGCTTGCGCTGTGGCAGGTTGCGGTGATGAGGCATCCCGGTGCGCTTCTTCCTGGGCCGTGGGGCGTTGCCGGTGGTATTGCTGATCTCGTGCGACATGGTCTGCTGCTGAAGTATCTGGTTGCATCGTTGTTTCGGGTGACGTGGGGATTTGGTTTGGCGGTGGTGCTGGCGATACCGCTGGGGATGGCGATCGGCTGGTACCGGCGCGCTGAGATGGCCGTGAATCCGCTGATTCAGCTGCTTCGGCCAATCTCTCCGCTGGCCTGGATCCCGCTTGCGATCCTGTGGTTTGGGGTGGGCGACCTTTCGGCGATCTTTCTGATCTTCCTCGGCTGCTTCTTTCCGCTGCTGTTGACGGCGATGAATGCGGTTCAGGGAATCCCGGGTGTCTATGTGGATGCGGGGCGGAACTTCGGGTTGAAGCCGGTCGACCTCTTCCGCAGGGTGCTGTTTCCGGCGGTGGTGCCGCAACTGATTGTGGGGCTGCGAATCACGCTGGGTGTGGCGTGGCTGGTGGTGGTTGCGGCCGAGATGATCGCAGTGAACTCCGGGCTGGGATTCCTGATTGTCGATGCGCGCAATGCGGGGAACCGGTATGACCTTGTGGTCGCAGGGATGGTGTTGATCGGCGTGATCGGGTTGTTGCTGGATATGGGAATTCGGTCGCTTGAACGAATGGAGGGGTTTCGGTGGAGTTACTCGGCGGATTAGGGGAGTTGCGGAAGGAGGCGGGCGCGATGCGGCCAAGAGGCAGGACGAAGTTGAAGGCCGAGGGTGTGGGGATGGTGTTTGAGCGCGATCGTAAGCGGGTCACGGTGCTCGAAGACATCAACCTGGAGGTGGGGGACGGGGAGTTTCTATGTCTGCTGGGACCTTCAGGGTGCGGCAAAACGACGCTGCTGAACGCGATGGCTGGATTTCTTTCGCCGACGACTGGAGCGGTAAGGGTGGACGGAGAGGAGGTGCGGGGTCCCCATCCGCGGCGGATCTTTGTGTTTCAGGAGCGCGGCGTCTTCCCGTGGCTGACGGTCGAGGGGAATATTGGGTTTGGGCTGGCGAAGCTGTCGCGGGGTGAACGGGAGCAGCGCGTGGCGCACTACGTAAAGATGGTGGGTCTCGAGGGGTTCGAGACGACCTATCCGCCGGAGCTTTCTGGCGGCATGAAGCAGAGGGTGGAGGTTGCACGCGCGCTGGCGGTGAACCCGGACGTGCTGTTTCTGGACGAGCCGTTTGGCGCGCTGGACTCGATCACGCGCCTGGTGATGCGAGGCGAGCTGCTTCGGATCTGGGAGGCGGAACGGAAGACGGTGATTTTTGTGACACATGACATTGACGAGGCGGTGCAGTTGGCGGACCGGGTGGCGGTGATGAGCTCACGGCCGGGAACGATCCAGGAGGTCGTGACGATCGATATCCCACACCCGCGGGAGATGAGTTCGCCCCGCTACCTCCAGCTTCGCG
>JAABUZ0100004173.1_pt1 | contig 20253 bp, 15 predicted proteins | sample 5562091 | NCBI WGS metagenome assembly JAABUZ01 (sample SAMN12813069, study PRJNA571459) | rock metagenome | isolation source: Antarctica rocks | place: Antarctica: Victoria Land, Linnaeus Terrace sud | collected 2015-12-21 | reverse complement strand
GTTCCACCACTCGGCCAGTGCCGGAAAATTGCCTAGCACTGTAGACACACGGCCCGCGATGGACGCAAGCAGCGCCTGATTGGAGAATAAGGATGGCAGAGGAAGGGCCACAACGCCGAAGATGCCGCTCGGGACGCTAAATGGCAATAGGGATAGACGATCCAGAGCCGGGACGTGTAGACCGGCGACGGTCGTCGCGAGCGAGTTCATGGTCGTTGCATTGGGCATCACGATGCCAGCCACACGCCCTATACTCTGGCTGTCGGCTAGAGCGGCTATCCCTGGTCGTTTCCCCACGGCTGCGGCAAGGCCCATCGTTGACGGAAGCGTCAGGCGGCCCGCTAGATGGATCGTTGAAAAAGTCGTCAGTATCTCGGGTGGGAGCAAGGGCGCCCTAAGAGATTGGGCGATGCGCCCGAGTTCCAGCGAGGGACCGAAGACACGCGTGAGGTCCCCATACGTCCGCGTGAGTTGGTTAGCCACGGCGAATACACTCGACGTCGATGCGGCGAGAGCGCGCCGCAGATCGTCGCCGATAAGGGCCGCAACGTCGTAGGTCGGCGCGGCAAAGACAGCACACTGCTGGTGCCCCAATTCGGTAATGACCCATCCCCGCGACGACCGACGGACGAAGTCCCGGGATCGCAAGTCTAGCAGGACCGCTCGCGTTGCCTGCGGTTCCATTCCAACCCGATCCGCAAGCAGGGCAATGGTCGCCGCTCGTGCCTGCGCTAGATCAGTGAGGATGTGGTGGTGGTGGACGGAGTAAGGCGGTGTCTCCGGTTCATCCCGCACGTCACGTGTCGCAACTCCATTGTCGTCGTAGACGCGCACGAGATGCCCTCGGTTACTGATAATACATTGTGCGGGATCACGCTGTGTAGGAACGCGCAATCGTTCGTCCCACCACAAGTATGACGCTTACGTTACTCATGACAAGTGCTCATCCACGGCGTGAGGGCCTGGATCAATCATCTCAATCTCATAGCGCCTCGTGTGTAAACTACTGGGGCGAGTCGAGCACCTTACCTCTTGCCACTCTGTTAATTCACATGCCCATGACACAGCTTACATATAGTAGCGTTCGTATGAACGAACGTACGGACGTTCGTTTGATCGTCATGAGAGGACTAGATCGGCAGGTAGGTGCCAACGCCATCACCGGGGCGCGCGTGGGTGTAGCGCGAGGTGGTAGCGAGGCTGGCGTGACCCAAGCCCTCGCGCACGAGCGAAATGGGCGCGCCCCGGTCGAGCGCGTGGCTGGCGTGGGCGTGGCGCAACCAGTGGGGGGAGAAGGTAGGGGCGGACGCGAGACCGGCGCGCGTGGCGGCCGCCTTAACGACACGCCACGCTTGGGAGGGGGAGAGGGGCATGCCCTGGCGTGAGCGGAACACCGGAGCGTCCGGCGAGGCGTCTCGGGGGCGCAGAGCCATCAGCTCCCGCCAGGTGCCTTCGGTCAGCAGGACTGCCCGCTCCTTCTCGCCCTTGCCCCACACCGTCACCTGACCCGCGTTCCCGCGCGGTTGGATGTCGCGCCAGCAGAGGGCACAGGCCTCCGAAAGACGCAGGCCGGCGGCGTAGAGGAGGCGGATCAGCGCGTGGTTGCGCCGGTTTGGCTCATGCGCGAGCAGGGAGAGCACATCCTCCTCGCTGGGGATACGCTCGGCGAGGCGTCCGCGCACGCCCGGCAAGCGCAAGCCGCGACCAGGGTTATAGGGCAGGTAGCCGGTGGTATGCGCGAAGGACAGGAGGCTCTTGACGGCGGCGAGCATGCGCGCCTGGCTCGCCGGAGCAAGTCCTGCGGCGGCGAGGCTATCAGCGTAGCCCTGGAGGTCGGCAAGCGTGACGGCCGTGAGCGGCTGACGGGCGTGGGCGAGGAAGCGTGCGATATTAGCCTGGTAGGCGCGGATGCTATGGGGCGAGCGGCCATGCAACCAGCTCGTGAGCAACGCCTGCATAGCGTCCGCCCGTTCCACAAAGACGTCCTGGCTCGCCGGCGCGTCGCGCACATGCAGCTCGGTCATGGCAGGAGCCCAGGCGGCTCGACGACATCAAGATCGGGGAATAAGCGACCAAAGTCGCGCCCATTATAGGTCAGCAGGGCGTCCGCGTGCAGCACCGCATGCGCGCCGATCACGCAGTCCGCAAGCAATCGTCGTGGCCACCCCGCGCCTTCTGTGTGCCGACGATCGGCGTAGGACCGGTACGCGGCGGCGGCCTGTAACCAGAGATCGCGCGACAGGTCAAAGTCAACACGCATCTGTCCCGCCTGGAGAAAGCGGTCGAGGATGGCGGGCGTGACGCCGGGAGCCGCCGCCAGTTCCGCGTAGACCGGAGCCGAGAGCACGAGGCCCGGCAGAGGGATCATGCGCTCAAGATAGGGAGCGAGCGCGGATGCAAGGGGGCCACCGCGCATCACGGGAAGCAGGACGTTTGTATCGACGGCGATCGGCACTACAGCGTCTGCCGCGTCTCATCGCCGTAGCGCACGTCGTGCAGGAAGGCCTGATCGTCGGCGGGCGAGACGCCAGATGGGCGCGGAGCGATACCAATGACCGACGAGAGGGCGCTGGGCGCGGCGGTCGGCGTGGTGGGCAGCACGAGGAGCGCCCCGCGCGTTGTGCGCAGCACCGTGACATGATCGCCCGGCTTGATGCCCGCGTTCTGCAAGGCTGAGAGGGGAATGAGGGCGCCCGACGCGCCGACGGGGATCGCGGGATCGTCTGCGTGCATACACCCTCCTCTGTGTCCAGTATAGCCGTCTGCGAGATAAGCTTATTTATCTCGCACTCACACACCCATAAAAAAGGGCCGCGCGACCCACCGTCGCTGCGACCTTCACTCCTTTCAGTATACCATCTTTCGGGGACGAGTCGCAAGAGTGGGGTAGACATAACAAACAGGGAGCGTTACATATCGGGAAACAGCTCGCGGAACGACCGAACGGTGATGGGGAAGTCTTTGACGGCCTCCCAGTCGACGATGAGCTGATCAGCCTGCGCAACCGTTAGGACGCTCTGGCGAATGTTCTCCCCGACCACATTTGTCGTCGTTAGCACCGGTATTTGCATCTTCTGCGCAATCTTAATGGCTCGCTTATCATCCATGACTAAAGGCACAGATAGGTGGTACGCAAGCACGATGGAACTAGCCTCGCCGTAGCCCAAGCCCCGCGCAACGAGACCGCCTATCTCCAGATGATGGACAGGATCGACGACCATGATTTCTCGCATCATCGCGCGTGCAATCAGGTCGTCCAAACGAGCCTTCTGGTTGTCCCCCTGGATGTCAGCGCGCACATGTTCGGTACATACGGGGAAGCCGGGGAGAATAGAAAAGAGATCGAACCGCTCAATCTTGAGGACTGAGATGAGGGGAGACGCTTCAATGATAATGACTGCCTCGTCGTCGGTCCCCGCCATTGCTTATGATATATCTTTCGTTTCCACGCGCGCAATCCAGAGGAGTTCATCCGCAGGATACCCCGCCAAATGACAGACTTGCCTAAAACGACCCGTGGAAATTTTCTCTCTCCGGAAGGCTTCCATCGCGAGAAGGACCAACTGGCGAACCAGATAGGGCTGCCCAGCGCTGGCATCACTATCTTGGAGATCAAACAACAAGCGCATGACAGAACGCCCTTCATCTTTCCTGAGAAGTAGTTCATCGAGATGTGATTTTCGAATCGCATCGATGTCTTTCAGGCGAATCGCAGCGGCCTCGTAGCTCACCTTAAACTCAGAGGCCAGACGAGCAACGTCATGCACGCTTATCTTCTGTGCGCTTGCATCTTGCCGGCTTTCAAGGTGAATGGGCTCATCACTGGCGGCATCCCAAATCCAGGAACTCGCGCGGCTCGTGCCGCCTTTCCTCATCCTCTCAAGTGCGTCAACGACCCCAGAGGCAGGAATTAAGAATTCGCTCGCGAAGGCGTTTGCCCTTTTCTCTATAAGAGTCTTTGCGTTTTCTTTCGTGGTGGGCTCAGTAGCACGATCACGGTCGACGATCGCGTGCGCGTATTCGTGCGCATAGGAAAAGCGTCGACGCGTTCGGGCTTGGCTTTGGTTGACGAAAACGGCCAAACCGTATGTCGTGTGTGCGACAAAGAGCCCTGCCGTCCCTTCGGGGAAGGGCATCGCGCACGTCCAAATGCCTTGAGACGCAATCACTTCAGCCACATCAGTGATCGGAGCGGAGCCGAGATCAAGCCGACGACGCTCTAGCTGAGCCATGTCCTTGCCCTGCTCGATGGCGTCTTCCCAGGTCAGTGGCTTGGCAAATTGATAGATGGGAGGGAATGGCCGCACGCGATCGCCCAAGAATTCCTCCATCCGCACGGCTTCTTTAAGAAGCTCGATGGAGTGATTCACTTCGACATTCCACTCGGGCGTGGCATTACCGGCGATCCGTCCGAGCACAGTAAATGGATCGTCGTCGAGAGGCTGCTCGGAGAGCAGGTCAGCGACGTCGCGGTGATACAGTTGCGCGAGGCGCAAAAGCTCCGTACCGCTGACCGCTCGCGTTCCCTTCTCTATTTTCAATAGGGCGGTGCGATCCAAACCGACGGCAGCAGCGGCCTCGTCCTGGCTAAGTTGTGCGTTTGTCCTCGCCTCTCTGAGCCGTGCACCAAGGGTTTCTTGGGTAAGAGTCATACGTGTCCTTTGGATGTTCCCGATCAGAACGATTGTACCAGGAATGGCGCCGTATCGTTCACGGAAACGTTCTTGCCAGCCTCGGTACTTATGTGCTATATTAGAACATATTGAGCCATAAATGGCAACAATGTTCATAAAATGGAGGTGCCCATGAGCGAACAAGATGGTGACCTGGACCGCCAGGGTGTGATGATCGTTGAGGAGGTTTTTGTCGAGGAGCAGCGCGGTGAGGAGATCATCGAGGAGATCGTCATCATCGAGGAGTACGCCAGACGAGGCGACACACCGCCGCGCGCGAAGATGTATCGGGTACGCATTGACAAGGGCCACTATGAGTTCAACATCTCCAATCCGACGGGCGAAGAAATCCTCGACAAGGCAGAGAAGACATCAGCTGGCTTCAAGCTCTATCAGGTGTTCCGCGGGAAGCAACCTGTTCCGGTGGCGCCGTCCGAGCGGGTGGATCTGCGGGCTCACGGAGTGGAACGATTCACAACCGTGCCAAAAGATCCGACGGAAGGGCTCATGACACACAGCCTTCGGCGTGAGTTCACGCTCCCCGAGGGAGACGTCGAGTACCTAGACACGCTAGGCCTGCGGTGGGAGGCGGTGAAAGACCCGACCAATTGCATGGTCCTCATCATCGAGGGGTGGCGCATTCCCGACGGCTACACTCTCACGTCCACGACCGTGGCGCTGGTGATCTCTCAGGGCTATCCGGACACAGAAATCGACATGGCGTATTTTTCACCGGCTCTCGGCTGACAGGATGGGAAACCGATTAACGGCCTGAGCATATCAGCCTTCCCGAGCGGTGGCCCCTGGCAACGCTGGTCGCGTCATCGGACACCTCTTAACAGGTGGCGCCTTGGAGTGGATGACATCTCAACGCACCTGTCGCTCGTCGATGACTGGCTCCGCCGGGAGTTCGAGCCGCGATGACGACAACACTGCGCATGACAGCGGCGCAGCACGACGAACTGCGCGCCCATCTGTTTCCAGGAGACGGCAATGAAGCGGTCGCTATTCTGGTGTGTGGTCGACGGGCAGGACCGCAACACTTAGCATTTACTGTCCGCCGCGTTGTGCCGGTACCCTATGCAGAATGTAGCGAGAGGACGCCCCTCCGTGTTCGATGGTCAACTGATGTGATCGACCGTCTGCTTACGGAAGCGTGGGCATCGGGCACAAGCCTAGTAAAAGTGCATTCGCATCCGGGCGACTACAGCGCGTTTTCCGACACCGATGACGTCTCGGACAGGGCTCTCTCTCTGGCGTGGGATGGCCTCTTCGAAGAGGGGCGGCCTCACGGAAGCGCCGTGATGCGTCCCGACGAGCATCTCTTTGGGCGCACGCTCGTTGGGGGCGTTCTCGGCGATACGTTCGATTCTGTCATGGTCGTCGGCAATGATATTCGGTTCTGGAGTTATGGGGGCGAGCAGCGCACGAGCGACGACGACACGCGCACGGCCCAAGCGTTCGGGGAAGGAACAATCGCCCTCCTGCGCTCCCTGCGTGTTGCAGTCATTGGATGCTCCGGAACGGGGAGTGTTGTCATCGAACAGCTTGCCCGCCTCGGGGTCGGAGAGTTTGTGCTCGTCGATCCTGACGTGGTGGAGAAGAAAAATCTCAACCGAATCCTCAACTCAACGGCCGCCGATGCCGCGCAAGCGATGCCGAAAGCTCGTCTCATGAAGCGCATGATCGACGCGCTGGGGCGCGACCAGGTCGTGGTACCACTACACATGAACCTCGACACTGTGGAAGCAGTTGAACGCGTCGCGGAATGTGACGTGCTTTTCGGGTGCGTTGATACCGCGGAAGGGCGCCATCTCGCCAACAGGCTCGCCGCCTACTATCTCCTTCCCTATATCGACGTCGGCGTAAGTCTAGCTGCCGATGGCAAGGGGAGTGTATCGACGGTCGCGGGTGCGGTGAACTATATCCGGCCCGGCGGTTCCACTCTTCTTGAGAGGGGCGCGTATACTATGGACCAAGTGCGCGCAGAAGAGACGCGACGGACAAATCCAGACGCATATGACGCCCTACGCCGAGAGAAATATATTCAAGGCGTGAACGAAGATCGGCCCGCCGTTATCAGCGTCAATACGTTCTTCGCTGCGCTTGCGGTGAACGAACTCCTGGCGCGCATCCATCCTTTCCGCAACACGGATAATTCTGAGTTCGCCACGGTCCGCGGTGATCTGTGCGAATTCGTTCTCTTCCGGGAACCTGAAGACACGTCACGGGGGCATCTTGCGAAGGAAGTCGGTTTGGGTGATCGTGAGCCTCTTCTCGGTCGCCCATCTCTCTCGGTGCCGTCGTGAGGCGCTCTATTCAAACTATTCTTACCGCAATCAGCGAAAGACTTGGGGTGCGCAAGCGACGCTTTATGGTGGAATGCGTCGAAGAATTGCCGGATCAGGTCAAGCCAACTCGTCTGTATGCGATAGGGAGTGGCGAGCCATGGCTTGCTGCAATGGAATGCCCATGTGGTTGCGATGGCGTCATCCAACTAAGTCTGCTCGAATACGACTCTCCACACTGGTCTCTGCGCGTCGAACCCAATGGAACCGGGACCATTACTCCCTCGGTGTGGAGGACTAGGGACTGCCGTTCCCACTTCTTTCTCCGTAAGGGAGTCATAGAATGGTGTGATCGTACACAGGTGTTAGAGAAGCGCCGCTTCTTTGGATTATTGCGCGCAAAGGGCCGATGAGAAGTCGATTATTAGATCGGTCATGCACCTCACAGCTGCGTCGTCGGTCCAGCGAGATGCGCCCTCCACACTATGAACCGACCAACCTACATCTGACGTTCTACCATCATTCGCCTGCCCTCTACCATGCTCACTAGTACGACCACACAAGGAGCCACATCCAGGACAAATGCTTTAATGTGTTTATCCACAACTGGTGTCCTGCTTCGGCTCTGACCCAGATTGTAAAACATGGGATGCTATGTGCATCGGACAACCACTCACGCCAGCAACCCTAGGCGGATAAGTTCGACGTGTACACCGAAATGCACCGAATCGACACCCCCATTTCGCTGCATGCAGCGAAATGCACTGAATCACTCCGTCAGGATGTAGCGGCGATCCCGCGTTGTCCCCTCGGCCCGCACACGTCCCTGCGCAACCAGTTCCCGCAGGTCGCGCTTCGCCGTGTCGATGGAGACGTGGAGCGCCGCGGCGTAGGCCTGCGGCGAGAGCGGCCCGACCGTGCGTAGGTGGTCGAGCGCCCACGCATGGCGTTCCCCCGGCGTCCGTGCCGCGAGCGGAACCACCGGCGCACGCTCCGGGGTTGCGTCCCTCACTGACACATCAGCCGAGCCGATCAGGCGCCGCCCGTGGCCGAACAGCGTGACGACAAAGGTCGCGCCTTTGTTAGCGAACACCGGGGCCGGCAGGCCAGCCTCGGCCATCACCGCCACCATGCGGTCGAGCCCAAAGCCTAGCTCCTCGATAATGTTGAGCGCGACCAGTCCCTGCACGAGCGTCGCGTTCCGGCTCCACCGCTCGTCGAGCAGGTTATCGAGCCGCATGGGTCCGCCCAGGCCACCGGGGCTGTGCACCTCCACGCGGTCGGAGAAGGCGTAGATGCGCACCCGGTCGCCGCGCTGTCCGTAGTCCCTGTGCGCTACTGCGTTAAGAACGGCCTCGCGTAGGGCCGAACGGGGATACTCCGCGCGGTCGATGCGGTCCATCCCGCGCAGTTCCACCGCATGCAGCGTGTTGCGCACCAGCCACGCCTCCGCCTCGTCGAGCTGGCGCGGCACTGGCCCCTCAATTTCCTGTTTCAGGAAGCTCTCACCCATCTGCGGCCCGGCGTACTGCACGACGGCGACGCGCGCCTGGGGAAAGAACTGCTGAGGGTCCCGGCCAAGGAGGAGAATGCCGGCGACCGAGGGCACGAGCGGCGCGGTCGGCTGCCCCGCTGGCCGCACGAGCAGGTCACGCGCGACGAGGAGCGCGTCCACGCCCATCTCCTCGGCCGAGGGGAAGCGCGCGGCGTAGGCACGGACGCGAGCGTCGTCCAGATGGCCGCGCGTGGCACCGGGGACGGGCTCCCGATCATAGGCGAAGAGGCCGCGGCGGGAGAGCAGGGAGCGGATCTCCTCGGGGGTCAGCGCGCGGCGGTAGGACCCTTCGCGCACGACGTAGCGCCCCTCGACGCCGTAGACCTGGCCGAGGCCCTCGGGGACCGTCACGGCGAGGACGGCCCGGCCGTCGACGTCGATGCGCTCGGGCACGGGGAGGGGGAGCTTAGGCGTGCACAGCTCGGCCGCCGTGTAGAGGTGGTCGACGGCGATCTTGACGTCGGGTACGCCCGCGATAACGTGGACCTTCCGGCCATCCACGACGCGCTCGGCGACGCCATAGAGCAGCGTGCCGCCCTCGGCGTTGGCAAAGGCAGCAAGGGAGGTCGCGAGCGAGCCGGGGCGTTCCTCGGCCGGCTTAAATTCTAGGTATTGGCCCTCGTCGTCTTCGGCAACGAGTCGCCGAATTTCACGCGCGTCGATGACCCTCTCCACTCTCCAAACCAGTGGCATCTAGGATCATTGTATGACACAGTCACCCCCATAGCCCGAGAAAGGAAAGAGCTTCGGCTTGCCCTCGCTCCCCCTTCACTCGTAACGAATAGCGCAACCCGTCGTAGCTGTCCGATCGTTCTATCCTACGCCCCTCGCGGGGTCGTCTTCGCCGTCTCTTGCTGGTACGTGACACCGAAGGTTGTGTCCCCTAGCCACTTCTTAAAGCTAGCGTTATCTGAAAACTGCTTAAACAGCTCCGTATGGTCGGAGAGAAGCTCCAAGATCACGCGCTGCAGCGCCCTGTCGTGCTCGATGCGCGCGTTCTGCTTGTCGGAGTTCTTCATCGCGTTTTGATATGCCACGTCAGCAGCGACCTTCGCCGGGATCTCCTCGGCGATGACCTGGCGAATCTTATCGCCATCCTTCCAGTCAATGTTGCCAAACTGCTCATTGAATGTGCGGAGGATCGCACTCAGACGCTCAAGCTCCGGTTCTGAAGCCGTCCCACCCGCGGCAGTCGGGACCGGCGCGATCTCCCCATCCTCGTCGGCCAACGCGATCGCCATCGTCGCGCGCGCTTCGACGCGGTAGCTGTCCATGTCGATGGACTCAAGGACGCCCTTCGAGAGGTCGGTCTCGACCGGCGCCGGCAGCTTGGGAACGAGAAAGTTGAGAAAGATGCTCAGCGCCTCCCACGCGGCGTTCGTGAAGGGAAGCACGGCCGCGAGGAATCCGTAGGTCCGGGTGAATGCCTTTGCTTTGCCCTTGAAATCGACCTGCTGATCTTCATCCAGGGTGGTGGTATAGGTGGCAACGCAGGCGTCGAGGATAGGGTCAAGCCTATCGCGGGCGGCGCCATCGAGATAGAGCGCCACGAGGCGGTCCACGGCGTCACTATTATAGACGTGATAGGCGTCGAGGTCCGCTTTCAGGTCGTGGAGCTTATTCGGATCCGTCTCCCGGCTGAGGATCGTCGTCCGGTAGAAAGGCGCGAATGATTGCTGGATACCGTCGGCATCGTTGACGAAATCAAGCACAAAGGTGTCGTGCTTCTTCGGATGCGCACGGTTGAGGCGCGAGAGGGTCTGCACGGCCTTGATACCCGAGAGGGGCTTGTCCACGTACATGGTGTGCAGCAGGGGCTCGTCGTAGCCTGTTTGGAACTTGTCGGCGCAGATGAGAAAGCGGTAGGGATCGTCCTGGATAGCGTCGGCGATTTTCGCACTCGGCGTGAGATGTATCAGGAGGACATGACGGATGTCATCAGGAGACCGGCGCTTCGGCCTTACCAGGATACTGGATCAATCCAATGGCTCTTCGCCACTACCATAACATCATATCCCCGAGGGATCAGGATGACCTGCCCTGGTTAGTCGCTCAAGCTTTAGGTGGGAAACAGTCTCGTTTCGCCACACGCCGAGGAGGTGGATCGCCTCTGAAGAATCAGGTGTGAGTGATCGGCGCACGAGAAGAGAGCGATTCAAGACTCTCTGTCCCCAGGTCTTTGTCGAGGGCATCGCGTTCACCGCGCGTTCTAGGCGCTCCAAAGCGTCCCTGGCCTCTCGAAAATGACCGGCTAGCACCAAGGAATAGGCTTCCACTTCAATCACGTTGGGATTGCTGTCCGTGCGTGTGCTGCGCTTGTGTGTGGAGATGTAGGCGGCAAGATCCTGGGGGGTGGCGGTCACCTTGAAGAACGGCAGCACCTCGTGCGCGATGCCGTGTAACAGTGCTGCTATGGCATGACCGCTATCATCCAGTTCCCACCATTCACCCCCTTCCGGGTGCCGTAGCCTGGTCCCGAACGTCAACACGACATTCTCACTGGGAATGTACAGGGGCTGGCTGAACATGTGCATGGCGACGCGCGACGCATCGAAACTGGATGAGTCAGCATACAGCCCATGAAGTATCTGGTCCACGACGCCAAACACGAGCATGTTGCCGGCTACGTGGCAGTCCGGTACATGAGGAACGATACGCTCTCGGGCGAGCTTCTGCCACGTGGATGTCTTCACTGCGGCCGTACCTCATACACTGGAATGTCCGACTCGCCCGGCAAGTGGGACTGAATCTGAGCAATGCGTCCGGGGGACAGAGTGGCCGATCCGGTCTTTAGATCGTAAATCGCGGCCGGGCCGTTAAGATCCCCCTCAACAACGTCTAATCGCACGCTACCCGGTGTCCCGCGCGGAACCAAGTCTCCATTAAGATACGCGATTTCGGTGTTGAGATCGCCACGACCCAGGGCGCTGACCTCGGCCTCGAACGCCGAGTGAACCCGCGTGCCATATACCGCCCCTCGGCCGACTCCGACGACATCTCGAGCTCTGCTTGCCGCGCTCGTCAAGGCTTCAAGCGTCGACACTTCCCCTTCGCCCGGGATGAAGAACGTCCCAACGGTGCCGGCCAGTTCACCGCCTTGGAACCCCGGATCGCACGTGTTTGGTGCGGCGCCGAACGCGCCCTCGACCTTACTTGATAGACCCAAGGTGAGCGCATCCGCCGCACCATTAACGGCATGAAATGCCCCGCTGTTGGCGACATCGACCGCGAGGGGTTGACAGTTGGACTGCCAGGTAAAGCACAGGCCCCAGGTTGTGGGGTTCCACCACTCCAGGCCGCTCTGATCGACGGTGTCAAGTGGGTCGCCGCCCCCGTAGCCATACGCGCTCTGTGTCAGGGCGACGAGCGGATCGCGACTGAGGAACTGCCCCGTCGAGGGGTCGTAGTAGCGCGCGCGCAGGTACTGTAGGCCGGACTCAGCGTCGGTGTACTGCCCCGCGTAGCCGAAGGGGGTGGTGACCCCGCCTGTCTTGACCGTTGGGTTCCCGTAGGCATCATAGGTGTAGGTAGCCGCCACCGTACCCTTGGACGTGGTCAGCAGCCGCGTGCTGCCGAGCTGGTCGTGGTGGTAGTACAGCACGCGGCCCGATGCGGTGATCTGCTCCAGGGGCAGGCCGTACGGGCCCGAGATATAGCTGGTCGTCCCGTCTTCGAGGAGAAGCGGCAGGCTCTCGGCCACATCCCACACAAACGGCTCCGTTCCTTGCGAGACCGTCGTCGCGTGCTGTCCGAGGCCGATGTAATGGCGGGGATTGGGGCACCGTTGACCGGGGCCGACGTAATGTTTTGTGGGGGCACAACGGATGTGTCCGACCTTAGGGCCAACCGTGATCTTCGCCACGCGCAGGCCGTCAGCGTTGTAGATATACCTGACCGTGGGGCCGTAGGCGACCAGGCGATTGGCCTGATCGTAGGTGTACGTCACACGACGGCCGGACGATGGCGTCACGCTGGTCCTGTTCCCGTGCTGATCATAGCCGAAGCGCGTTGTGCGCGGCCCGTGTGTGAGTTGTCGCAACTCATTGGCCGCGTCGTAGGAGAGATGGCCGCCGGCGGGGAACTGGGTGATGTTCCCAGCGGCATCATACCCATACAGCGGCCTGTTGACGCTGCGCAGTTGGTCGAGGCTGGTGTAGCTGTACTTCTCCGCGCGCGCACGTACTCCGGTAGACGTGAGCGCCGTGAGCCGACCGGCGCTATCGCGTCCATAGATGAAGCTGGCGATGACACGCCGTGCCCGGGTGTCGATGATGCGCATGAGGCGGTCGGCCCGGTCGTAGTGGAAGGTGTCCGTGTTGGCCGTAGCCTGTGGGAATGTTTCGCTGGTCAGGTTGGAATCGGCATCGTAGCCGAACGTGGTGGTGTGGCGCAACCAATCCGTGACGTGGATCAGGCGCCCGGCGCGGTCGTAGCGACGGGTCACCGTGCACGGGCCACGATTGGTGCGGAGCCCCGCGCAGCGGCCTGGGTAGGTAATGCTGGTGAGCTGCCCGCTCAGGGTATATCCGTAGCTGACGGTGCGCCCCGCCCCATCGGTGTACCGCGTCAAGCGATTGAGCGAGTCGTAGACCCAGGACGATGTCCCGGTGCCGTCGGTCATGTGGCGACGCCGGCCGTCGGCGTCATAGGCGATGTGCGACACGTTAGGAGTTTTGCCATCGCTATAGGTGATGGATATTACCTTATTGGCCGCATCATACCGCAGGGTGGTGGTCCGGCGTGCGGACGATGGGGCGATGATCGCCGTTAGGTTGCCCGCCGAGTCGTAGGCATAGCGGGTCGTGCGCCGGAGCGGATCGATCACCGCGTCGAGTCGGCCCAGCGGGTCGTAGCTGTAGGTGGTGGTGTGGTTCAGGGCATCGACCTGGTGGGATACGGCGCCATCAGGGTCGTAGTCGTTCCGCACGGTTGTCCCGTCGGGTCGCCGGATAGCCCGTAGCTCGTTGGCCGCGTCGTAGGTATATTGGGTGATATGGTTGTTGGGGTCGGTCAGCCTCACGAGGTTGCCGTTGGGGTCGTAGCGGCGGATGATACGGTGACCTAGCGGGTCGGCGACGACGGTGATGTCACCGAAGGAGTCGTGCGCGACGTGTGTCGTGTACCGCGCTGGCGTGGCTCCTCTCTTATGTCCCGCCGGACTGGTCTCGGAGATCATCCAACCAATCCTGTTGAACGTGGAGGTGGTCCGGTTGCTCAGCGGGTCGGTGACGCCGGTCACGTCCCCAACCGAATCGTAGTTGTAGCGCCACGTCTGATTGTCGGGGGTCGTGACGGCCGTGACGTCGCCCGGATGGGCACGATCGCCATAGTGATAGCTCGTGACCTGGGCAGCGCGGCGTCCCCTCCCGAACAGAGGCCGCGCTATGCGCCGAAGGTTGCCTTTGGTGTCATAAATCCACGTGGTCTTCACGTTCGTAGGATCAGTGATCGAGGTGAGGTCGTTGAGCGTGTCCCAAGTATAGACCGTCCGGCGGTGGAGTGCGTCTATGACGGTGAGCGGATTGCCGTGTCGGTCGTAGGTCATGCGGGTGATATGGCCGTTGGGATCGATCACGCTGATGATACCCAACGTCGCTGGGTCGTAGGTGTATCGCCAGGTGGCGGCGTGGCGCGTGCCAGCGCCCCCGATGACCGCGACCCGCACGCCCTCGACATACCGCTCGATGGTAACGTTGCCCCTGGGGTCGGTGATTGTCGTGGTTCCACCCGCCGCGCTGCCGGGACGCCCCGTGTAGGTGAACGTGGTCCTGCGGCCTAACTGGTTGGTCTGCCTGTCGACGCGGTGCTTGGCGTCATAGTGGTTGGTGAGCACGCCACCCCGCGGGTCCGTCATCGTCAGCAGTAGGTGGTGCGCATCGTACGTGAAATGGGTCGTGCCCCCGTTGACGTTCGTGACGGCGGTGAGGTTTCCACGCCGGTCATAGCCGAAGCGCACGCGGCGCCCGATCGGATCTATAACGCTCGTGAGGTGGGGACCAGTGTAGCGCAGGATGAGACGCCGCTTGGCCGGGTCGATCATGGTGACCAATTGGTGGAGCCCGTTGTAGGCGAAGATCGTAGCATACCCGTTGAGGTCTTGCTCCTTGAGGAGTTGACCACGTGCCGAGAAGATGAACCGCTCACGGGCGCCGCGGGTCAAGGTGATGGTCCCATTCGCGTTCCTGGCTAGAGTCGCCACGACGCGGGGCAGGGCCACATAGCGCCCGCCCTTGGAACGAGTGAAGCGCACCCGGCTACCGTTCTCTTGATGCACGGTAATGGTGCCCCGACGGTCCCGGGTGAACGCCATGCTGGCGCTAAACGTCCAGCCGAAGCCCAAGGGTCCGTCGGTGGCTGCCATGAGCGAGTTGTACGTGTGGCTCACAGCCAGGGGCATACCCCGCCCGGGAACGGCGAGGTCGCCGAAGGTGTGCCAAAAGTTCCCCGTGGCCGTGTTCACGGGGCAGCCGACCGAGTCTTGACATGAACCAGCCTGTGGCTCGCTTGGATTGAAACCCCCAAGAGTCTCGGGGGGACTTAGGGGGCCACCCACAAGGATGACAGACAGGCTGCCGGTCACGTGTCTGAGCGTGATTGCGGCGGCGCTGATGGCCGCCTCCAGGCTGAAGTATGCGCTCGCGCCGGGGGCAAGGCCGCCTGTAAAGGACACGGTGCCATGATAATAGTCGATGGCCGTTAAGCGTGTCCCCGGCCCCTCGTACCCAGTGGGACCGAACGGGCAACCCTGTGGGGTGCCTTTGTATTGTCTGGAGCAGAGGCCATCGTTGTCCAGATTAAAGATGGCCGCCCTGGACGCGAGCCTGACGTTTTGAATGGTGGCCGCGGAGTTGTTCTGTATCCCGATCAGCGTGTCGTCGGAGCCATCGAAGGGATGTTGCGCCGGATCGTTGGCGATGCTCCCCGTCTCATTGGGGTTCACGGTGATGAGGATGCCACACCCAGTGTCACGCCCGATCGCCGGGCACTGCGAAAACAGATGCGAGGGCGCAGAGGGACGTCCCAGTTGCACGGGGGGATAAGGCGGTTCGACCGCGGTCGTGTGCGCATGCCCAAGGTGGCGGACATTCAAGACCGTGACAGACGTAGCGTGCTGAGAAGATAGCGCCACGCGTGCATCGGGCTGGTTGAGCGCGCTGTTCGAGAGGGGCACCGCCACCGCAGCCACCCGTGTGTCGTCGATCTTGACGGAGGTGGATGCCCCCAGGACGCTGACCACCATCGCGACCATCAGGGTCACAGACCTGACGATGCGCCAGAACTGAGAACTCGTCACCACTGATTACCCCCATTTCTGCACACATAAGGGAACTGCATGTGCAATCAGGCCGTGGTCGGCGCGCAGCATGCGCCGGAGGAGCAATAATCAGCACACAACACGGTTGGTCGCGGCCGGTTTTACCAAAATGTTCTCGCAGTCCGGATGACCAAGCATGGGCAGGCGGCAACAGGAGGTGGGGAGGTGGGCGTAGTCCCTCAGACCTTGGGACGTAGGCCTCTTCCAGGGTAACGGATCTCAGCCTCCATAGGAGCACGGCGCGCTTGTGCATCCACCGTACCATATGTTGTGGACAGGTTCAAGACTTGATACTACTCAAGGGATCTATCACAGAATTGTAATGCCAAGCGTTACGCGCTGGTGGTGAAATGATCCCGCGAAAACGAGCGTCTGCCCCGCATATAGCGATCATTGGCCTCGTCTCATCGTCCGCCCCAGTGAAGCCGCGCGCCGACGCGCTCCGCGATCGCCCACGCGTCGTTGTGGTGCCTCGGCGATGGATGTTCGTCCGCGACGTGGCGTCGGACCTTACAGGAAATGGCCGAGGAGTTGGAAGGCGAGCACGAAATTCTGGAACGCTTGCCCATTGTCAAGAAGAACCTTGATGTCGGCGCACAGGGTATCCGCCCTCACGACGGGCAACGGCCGCGCGAACGCGGCAGGCCCGTTGTATACTGACTGGAGGAGGGCCTCATATGGACACATCGCATGGCCTATCGCTCGCTGCTGACGCCTTTCCTGGACTGCTGACACCGGAAAAGGTGCGCAAAGCGCGCGAACGTACGGCAGCCATTCACGAGGACTTGCGCCGCCAAGGCGTCGACTTCGCCCGTCTGCCCAATCCTGTGGAAGAACTCATTAAGGCGCGCGAGGCCGGATACCGGGAGCCGTAGCCTCTGTGGCCGCCTTCGTCATCGACGCCTCCGTCGTTGTGCGCTGGCTTGTTGACGGTCCCTTCAGTGCGGAATGCTGTGCCTTCCTCGATCGCTGTGGGGCACGCGATGCCCGCCTTCTGGCCCCGAGTTGCCTCTACTCTGAAGTGGCCAATGCCCTGTATCGTCTGTGCCTCGCGCCACCGGCACAGGGTCCTCTCACGCCCACCAGAGCCGAGCGTCTCTTGCGTTCCTTGCCGGGCTACGAGATTGCCCTCGTTGACCATGTTCGTCGCTCGCTGTCCGGGGAGATCGCGCTCGTGCCCCAGTGGGAGCAGATGTCCGATGGGACGGTGCAGGATTACCGTATCGACATCTATGCACGAGGGATGGCGTGGAGCTATCTGAGTCGGCGGGGCTCGCTCTTCGATATGTCCTACGCGGCGCTCGCTGAGCAGGCTGGGACGACGATGTGGACGATCGACGAGCGCTTCTACAACGGCGCGCGGGCCCAAGGCCTCGCCCATGTCGTGCATCCAGATCGAGACCCACTGCCCTAATGGGTTGGCGACGCGGCGGTTTTAGCTGGGCTCGGACGTATACGGCTCCCGGCGTTCCGCGCCGCGCCGCTCAATGCGTCGACCACCGCGCAGGTCTGGATTCCGTGCCGACGGGTGGAGCACCCCGACCTGTGCCTGGCCCACGACGCAGCCGCTCGGCAAGCGCCGTATGCCGTCGGCCCGCGCCCTCCGTCCGCACCGCCTTCGCCAGCGCCCGCTTGCTGCCCACGAGCACGACGAGGCGCTTGGCCCGCGTGACGGCCGTGTACAGGAGATTACGCTGGAGCATGAGCCAACTACTCGTCGTCAACGGCACGACCACACAGGGGTACTCGCTGCCTTGGGAGCGGTGGATGCTTACGGCGTAGGCGTGCGTCAACTCGTCCAGTTCGTCGAAGCCGTAGACGATCTCCTCCTCCTCGTCCATGAAGACGCGCAGTTCCTGATTCTCTAACGACAGGCCGGTGACCACGCCGACAGAGCCGTTGAAGACGCCGGCCGTCCCCTTGTCGTAGTTATTGCGGATCTGCGTCACCTTGTCGCCCACCCGATAGACGCGGCCGCCGAAGCGCCGTTCGGGAGCGCCCGGTTGGCCGGGCGTCAACGCCTCCTGCAAGCGTTCGTTGAGCGCACCAGCGCCGGCCGGTCCGCGGTGCATCGGGCAGAGCACCTGCACATCGCGGCGTGGGTCGAGCCCGAAGCGGCGCGGCAGCCGGTTGGCCACGATATCCACGGTCAGGTCGGCGACGCGCTCGTTGTCATCCTCGGCGAACAGGAAGAAGTCGGCGAGATCCCGCGTGACCGGCATCTGACCGGCGTTGATGCGGTGGGCATTGGTCACGACGCCCGATTCTTGGGCTTGACGAAAGATGTGGGTGAGGCGGACGCTGGGGATGACCCCAGCTCCAAGCAGGTCCCGTAGCACTTCCCCGGCCCCGACGCTCGGGAGCTGGTCTACGTCGCCCACGAAGAGCACATGTGCGCCCGGCGCGACGGCCTTGACCAGGGTGTTGGCGAGGAGCACGTCCAGCATCGAGGCCTCGTCGACCACCACCAGGTCGGCGTCGAGCGGAGTATCGCGGTCGTAGGCGGCGTCGCCACCTGGCCGCAGTTGGAGCAGGCGATGCAGCGTGGATGCCTCCATGCCGGCGAGCTCCGAGAGGCGTTTGGCCGCGCGCCCCGTCGGCGCCGTCAAGATGACTTTTGCCCGCTTGGCCTTGGCCAGGGCGACGATTGAGCGCACCGTGAAGCTCTTGCCGCAGCCGGGGCCACCGGTGAGGACCGCGACCTTCTCCGTGAGGGCCAGACGCACCGCCTCCGCCTGTTCGGGCGCGAGCGTGCTCCCGGTCGCGGTGGGCAACCACGCGACCGCCGTCTCCCAGTCCACGGTCTGGAACGCGGGTAGCCGCTCTGCGGGTGCGGTGAGCAGGCGCAGCAGCCCATTCGCCAGCGAGACCTCGGCCCGATGGAAGGGCACGAGGTACACGGCCGTCACCGTCTCGCCGTCGACGCCAGGAAGGTATTCCATCACGACCCCCTCCTCGCCGGACAGGTCCTCCAGGCACGCCTCGGCCAGCGCCGCCTCGACGCCCAGGATCTCGGTCGCCGTGGCGATCAACTCCGCCTCAGGGAGATAGCAATGCCCGTCGCCGCTCGCCTCCGACAATGTGAACTGGAGGCCAGCCTTGACCCGCTCGGGGCTGTCGTGCGGGATGCCCATGGCTTGAGCAATCGTGTCGGCCGTCTTGAAGCCGATGCCCCACACGTCGCCGGCCAGCTTGTACGGCTCGTTCTTGACGACGGAGATGCTGGCGTCCTTGTACGTCTTGTAGATGCGCACGGCAAGCGAGGTGGAGACGCCCACACCTTGGAGGAAGAGCATGACTTCTTTGATGGCCTTCTGCTCCTCCCAGGCCCGGCCGATCATCGCGGTGCGCTTGGGACCCAGCCCCGGCACCTCAATCAGGCGCGCGGGTTCCTCCTCGATGACCCGGAGCGTGTCCGCGTCGAAGCGGTCGACGATGCGCTCGGCCATCTTCGGCCCGATGCCCTTGATGAGGCCCGAGCCGAGGTAGCGGCGGATACCCTGGATGGTCGCGGGGAGGACCGTGGTGTAGCCACGCACCTCGAACTGGCGGCCATACTGGGGGTGACTTTTCCAGACGCCCTGCATGCGGAGGCTCTCGCCTGGCTGCGCGCCGAGGAGGGAACCGACCACCGTGAGCAGGTCGCTCCCGCCCCCACGCGTCGCCACGCGAGCCACGGTGTAGCCGGTCTCCTCGTTCGCGTAGGTGATGCGCTCGAGCACGGCCTCCAGGGTAGCGAGCGGCACCTGGGGAACGGTGGTGGGAGCGGACGCGCTCATCGAGATGTCTCCTGTGTCTGCTCTCTCTGCGCCTATCTCGGCGATGGGGTACCCTGCTCGTCGAGGGACGCATGCGGCCGTGCGGGGCGTCAGCACGATCCACGGCTCCCGCTTGTACACGTCAGCGGCGTCCGAGCGATAGACGCCCAGGCAATGATCGGGAAATTTGGGCGGTTGACTACAGCGTCAAAGCCGCCGCGAATTCCGAATTCTTTATCTGAAACACTTATATCACCTTTATCCTATAGCCTCGGAACCCACAGCGGTTGCGCGCGGCTCAATTCTCGTCCGGCTCCGCATGCTACTGTCACCAGGGACGAGGGATCGCTTCTCGACAGCAGGACGCTATCACGTCGACATAGATCCGCGGATGTCCGTGATTGCTCAGTTGTACGCGGGGTGACACAACTTGCGCGAGTCAACTGGTCATGCGCTCATCGCGTCACCCACATAGCAGGGTCCCAGGTATCGGCGGTGGAAGGCTGTATGACCGGAGGGCATGTCTTACAGCGACATCGTCGTGGCGCGGCCTTCTGCCACCCATCATATGACGTGGGTGACGACGGTGGGGGCTGATGCCGGCGCTGCATATAGATTCCACGCAGCGCATGTATATGCAGCACTAATGGCTGGCGAACGTGCG
>JAABUZ0100004171.1_pt1 | contig 20263 bp, 18 predicted proteins | sample 5562091 | NCBI WGS metagenome assembly JAABUZ01 (sample SAMN12813069, study PRJNA571459) | rock metagenome | isolation source: Antarctica rocks | place: Antarctica: Victoria Land, Linnaeus Terrace sud | collected 2015-12-21 | reverse complement strand
CAGCGTGATCGTCGGGATGATGAAGTTCTGCACGATCGCGCCGACCTGCGCCCCGGTCAACGCCTCGTCGAAGGCGAGCGTGACGTCGGTGCCGCTCGCCAGGCCCGCGAGCCCGGACACGTCGATCGTCACGTCCGAGGACCCGTTGTTCACGGTGTGCTTCGTGTTATCCTCGCTCGCGTAAATCGCGCTGAAGGCGGCCGTGACGGCGGTGGCCGCCGACGCGGGGATCGTGACCATGCCGGGCGCCGCGGCCGCCGCGCCGCCGCCCTTGACCGTCCCGCTGTAGCGGACCGTGGTGTTCGTCGTGTCGAGCGTGCGGCGGAGGCGGCGGATGCGGGCCGCGTGACGCGCCTCGAGCGCATGAATCTGGAGCGCGGCCGTGAGGACGGTCTGGTTCCCGAGCAGCACGCCGGCCTGCCCCTTGTAGGCACGCACGCCGGTGTCCTCGAAGCCCTGCGTCGCGGCGAGCAGGAACGCGGGGTCGGTCGTCGCGGAGGCGAAGGGCTGGTTGGCGCCCGGCACGCCACGCGCGCCGGTGAAGTCGAACGTGGCGGCGGGGTCGTACATGGTGGGCTTTCCGCCGAGTGTCGAGATGGTCTGCTGCAAGAACGTGACGTGCTTCGTCTCGTGCGCGGCCAGCAGCGTCAGCGTCGGGATGATCGTCGCGTTCGCCGCCGGGAGCTTCGCACGCACGGGAGCGAACGCGGTGTTGAACGCGCCTACGGTGCTCGTCCCGAGCACGGCCTTGTAGAACTCGTTTTCGAGGTTCTCGAGCAGGAGCGCGAACTGTAGGACGTCGATGACCGCCTGCGAGGTCTGCGCGGCGGCGGTCGAAGCGAGCGCACCGAGCGCGATCGGGATGGATCCGAGCGCGAGGGCGGCCTTCACGAAATCGCTCGTCTTGTCGCCGTGGGCGATCGCGTCCGCGCGGTCGGCGAGGACGTCGAGGGTCTTCGGCTCGATGGCGCCGAGGAGAGTCTGGTTTTCCATGGGAGTTGTCTCGGACGCTCAGGCCGTGAGGGTGATTTGGTTCACGATGAACGGCTGTGCGTTGCCCGCTACGGTCTGCGCGCTGGCAGCCGCGTCGAGCGCGTTCGCGTCCTTCGCCCCGAGGGACGCGGGGAGCGTCTGCGTGAGGTCGGCGTACAGCGTGCCGTTCGGGGTCGCGGACGCGGCGTCGATCGCGTCGGCGATCGCGGAGGTATGGCGCGCCTCGACCGATACGATCTTCCCGGCGACGAGCAGGTTCTTCGCGTTCTTCAGCGCGTACCCTGCGCCGTTGTAGGCGGCGATGCCGTTCGTCTCGAGCGTGAGCGCCGCGTTGAGGATGCCGGCCTTGGTGGGCGTGCCGAGGACCGACGTGAAGTTGAACGTCAGATCCGGGAAGCTCGTGCCGACCACCGCGCGTAGGAACTCGCGGTGCGTGACTTCGTCGTTCCGAATGTCGGTCAGCAGTTCCTGCTCGGCCGCGTTGAAGAGCGACGAGAAGCTGCTGAGCCCGACCACGCCCTCGTAGAACTTTGACTCGAGTTGCTCGAGCGCGTAGGCGAAAGTGAAGATGCCGACGTCGGTCCCGAGGCTGATCGTACGGGCCGTGGCGGTGCTGGTTTCCGGCGCCAGCTTGCCGGTGTCGTCGGTACAGGCCGCGAACACGGACGGCATGAGCACGAGCGTGCCGCCGAGCCCGAGGGCCTTGAGGAAACTGCGCCGCGTCGGCAGGCCCACGAGCTCCGCCGAATTATGGACGATGACCGTCCGTTCGTCTTGCATGATTCCGCCCCTCACCGCGTGAATGTACTTCGCGCCGTGGACCCTCGTCCGCGGCGTCTATCATGCCGCCCATCCAGCCGTCGTACGCGTCGCCACCGGCGCGCTTGCGCGACGGCACGACCACGTGGCAAGCTGATCGGCTGATCCTCATGCTGTAAGCTAATCGCGTGCCGGCCATTCTGCATGGGATGTAGTGTTGCAGTATGACGCTGGCGTCATTGTGTGTCCCGCGCCGTTCGGCGGTGGCTGGTTGGATTGCTGCGGATCGTGTCCGCGGGACGCTGCCCCGGTGTCGCACGCGCAACACACGTGCAGCGCGCTGTCGACACACCGCCAGCGCACGCACTGCGTCCATTCCGGCGCGACAGTACGCCCCGGAAGTGGCCGGCCTTAGTAAACCTTTGTCGCCGCGCGTCTATCCCTCTTGGCCGCGCGACAACTCGTCCCCACTGTAGCGCCATGGAAGTCGCCCCCCGTCGCCGCCGCCTCGAACTCGCTGACGCCCTGCGTCGGCGCGTCGTCGGCGCGCTCGCTTCGGGCGCGATCCGGCGCGGCGAACGCCTGCCGAGCGCACGCGAGGTGGCCTCGGAGGTCGACGCCGACCCACGCCTCGTCCTCGCCGCGTACCGGATCCTCGCGAAGGAAGGCGTCGTGGAGATCCGCCGCCGCTCGGGGATCTACGTCGCGCGCTCGCCCGAGGTCACCGGCGGCCCCGCCGTGGTCGCCGACGGCTGGGTGGTCGACGTGCTCGCCGAGGGCATCGAGCACGGCATCGCCGCGCCCCGGCTTGGCGAGTGGCTCAAACGCTGCGCGTCGACGCGACGCGTGCGCGCGGCGGTCGTCGCGGAGACGATCGACCAGCTCGAGGCGTTCTGCGCCGAGCTGCGCGAGGACTACGGCGTCGACGCCGTCCCGTTCGCGCCCGACGCCCTCGACCGCGCCTCGACCCTGCCGCCCGAGATGTACTCGGCCGACTTCATCGTCACCGCGGACGGCTACGCCGACCAGCTGCGGGCGCTCGCGGGGCTGACGGGCCGCCGCGTGATCGCGGTGGGCGGGCGACCCAACCTCCCGCCGGCGTGGCGCCGGATCCTGTCGCGCGGACCGATCCACGCGATCGTCGCCGACGCACGCTCGATGCAGGGCTTCGACGCCGCGCTCGGCGAGCTCGCGCCGCGACTCAAGACGTACGTCGTCGGCCGCGACGACGTACGGCAGATCCCGCCCGCGAGCTACGTCTACATCTCGCGCAGCGCGCGGCGGCGGCTCGGGGCGACGGCCGTGGCCGGGCGGGTGCTGCCGACGGAGCGGGTGTTCTCGGGGGAGGCGGTGCGGGAGGTGTTGGGAGTCGTGGTCGAGCTCAACCTGCGGGCGATGGTGAGTTGAGGACGCGTTAGGCGGGATCATTCCGCGTGCCCGTCCCTGCGCTCCTCAACACCCCCGCTTCGCCTGATACGTCAACTCGTCCTCGACCTCGCCTAACACCACCCGGTTCACCCACTCGACGCCCTGCGCGACCGAGTGGTCCATGTTTCCCACCTCGTACCGCCACGCCCCGAACCGCCCGCGCGAGAAGATGCTCCGCTCGTGCAGCCACGGGTGCACCGTGCGCAGCACGCCGTCGCGCTCAAGCGCCGGGGTCGGGTAGCTGTAGTCGCGCTCGATCACAAAAGTGTCGGCGATGCGCGACTTCACGTCCTCCTCGGTCAAGAGCCGCGTGCTCACCATGCCCTCGAGCGTCTGCTGCACGACCGTGGTGCGGTCCTCGGGCTTGAACTCCGACTGCGAGATCTCGGCGAGGAGCGAGTGCTGCCGCGTGTGGTCGGGGACCACCTCGGGCGAGTAGTTCGACAGGTACGTGACGCGGTAAAAGGGCGCGTCGGCCTCGGGGTAGTACATCCAGCACTTCGACGTCTCGGCGGGGCGGTCGACGCCGACCCCGACGATGAACGAGCCGGAGTGGCGGAGGCGCTTGGACTCGTTGCGGATGTGGTCCGGCGCGTCGGTCGTCATCGCGACGAACTTGTCCATCGGGAGCGTCGACATCAGCACGTCGTACGACTCCTCGCGGCCGTCGGCGAAGCGCACGACCTTGCGCCCGGTGTCGACCGAGACCGCCGCGGCTTCGAGCGCGAGGTGGTCCTTGATGTAGGGCACGATGCGCTCGAACAGCCCGCCGGTGCCACCGTGGAGCGGGTACTTGAAGGTGTTGTTCGGGCCCCAGCCGGCGTCGTCGCGGTCGAGAATGACGTTGCCCAACACCCGCTCGAGGGACGGCAGCGCGACGCGCTCGCCGATCCACTCCTTGTTCATCATGCGCGGCGGGTGCGCCCACACCTTGAAGTTGTACGGCATCATGAAGTACTTCGCCAACCCGGCGCCGAACTGCTTCATGATGAGCTGCTCGAAATTCTCGATCTTGTCGAGCTCGAGCGGCGTGCGCTGCGCCTCGACGAGCCCGAGCACGCACTCAAGCACGACCTCCTTGGGGAGGTTGCGGATGTTGTTCTGCAGCGGGTATGGCAGGAAGCGTCCGCACATCCAGACCCACGCCTCGCGCACGAGCTCCTGGTACTCGTCGCCCATCAGCTTGTCGAAGAGGGCGTCGAAGTACTTGTAGTGCGAGAACAGGACGTGCCCGCCGATGTCGTACGTGAAGCCGTTCGGACTCCGCTCGCTCGATGCGAGGCCGCCGACTTTGTCGCGCGCCTCAAACACCCGGAAGTTGCGGTAGCCGAGCTCCTGGAGGCGGTAGGCGGCGGCGAGGCCCGTGGGGCCTGCACCGAGAATGACGAGCTTCTGTTCGGACGTCGAATCGGACACGGAATCGGACACGGTCGGAGATACAAACAAGCGGCCCCTACGGTGTTTCTGCGGGACGCGCGGCCAGGTACTCGCAAATTGCGTTCTCAAGCGGCCCGAGGAGCATCCCGCGCGTGCTGCCGAGCACGACGTGCTGGGGACGCGGCGCGGCGAGACCGAACTCGGCGAGCGGGACGGCGTCGATGAGACTCGCGTCCGACCCGTCCGCGTCGGCCACGCGCCGCGCAAGCGCTGCCCACGTTAGTGCGCCCGTGTTCGCCAGGTGCCAGACGCCACCCGCGCCGTCGACGACGAGGTCGAGCACAGCGTGGACAAGGGCGGGCACGTACGTCGGGCTCACGGTCACGTCGGCCAGTGCGCGGAAGCGACGGCCGGCCGCGAGCTCGCGACGCGCGACCGTGACGAAGTTCCACTCGTCCCACGGCCCGAAGAACGCGCTCGTCCGCACGACGAGCGCCGACGGCAGGATGTCCTGCACCGCGGTTTCCGACTCGGCTTTCGTCGCGCCGTAGACGTTGAGCGGCGCGGGCGCGTCGTCCTCGACGTACGGCCGGTCGAGTGCGCCGTCGAAGACGAGGTCGCTCGAGAACGTGGCGAGCTGGACGCCCAGGCGTGCGCACGCGGTGGCGAGCGCAACTGGCCCACACACGTTCTCCCGGTAGCACCCCTCGCGCTCACGCTCGGCATCGTCGACGCGCACGTACCCGGCGGCGTTGACGACCGCCCACGGCCGGACCGCGGCCAACACCTCCTCGACTGCGTGCGGATCCGCCACGTCGAGTTCGGACCGTGTGGTGACGCGATGCGCGAGCCCGCGCTCCGCACAGACCCGCGCGATGGCGCGGCCGAGCGTGCCCGTGCCACCCGTGATGAGGAGCGGGCGCACGGCGGCGCGTCGTGCCGATGACGACCGGCGAGCGTTCGGCCGTGTCGCGCGCTGCAGTTCCGGTGGGAGCGTCGACGACGGCGTCCAGCCGCGGACGCGCGGATGGGCGAAACGGTGGGGCTCCTCCCACCAGCCCGCGCCGTCGAGCGCGGGGTGATCGTACGTACCACCGTCGGCGAGCGCCCGGACCATCGTCGCGAGGGCAGTCGGGCGCGGCGTGGGGCCGCGCGTGTCGAACAGGCCGGGCTCGTAGACGCCGTCGTCCCGGGTCAGCAGGCTCGCCCAGTCGTGCGCGCCGAATGCGGACCATGCGGTCACGGCTCGTACGTCGGCGCCCGCCTGGCGGACGCGACACGCGGCGTGCCAAACGGCCGCGAGCCAGCGAAGTTGCTGCTCGCGGGTGCAGCCCAGGTGCGCTTCGGTGATCGCCAGCGGGCGCCCGAACCGCTCCCAGGCTTCCGCGAGCAGGGTGGCGGGCCCGTCGCAGCCGCGCGCCCGGACGCGTACCGCCTCGACGTCCGCATAGCGAGCCCAGGTATTACCGCCGTGCACGTGCGGTGGATAGCGGTCGAGGTCGGTGTCGAGGAAGCGCTCGCTGGTGATGTAGTAGTTGAGCCCGATCACGTCGGGCGGGCACGGGTCGTCGTGCAGGTCGTGCAGCACGCGCGCATCGATCCCCGCCCTGGTGAGGAACTCCCACATCGGGTCGCCCGGGGCGAGGCGGCCGGTGAGCAGGTCGTACGTGATCCAGCGGCGCTCGTTGTCGAACCACACCTGGAGGGCCAGCGCACTCGTGCCGTGCGTTTTCCCGAGGTCTTCGGTCTGAACGAGTTGCGCGGCCGGGTTGACGACACGCACCGCGCGCATTGCGGCGCGCACGGCGAGCACCTGGTTGACGAGGGCCGTCGCGAACGTCCGATCGTCGCGGCCGTGCGGGTACCAGTGGCCGTAGAGCCCGGCGAAGCGGGCCGTCGTGAGCGGTTCGTTGACGGGCGTCCAGCGCTCGACCCACGGGAAGCGCGCCGCGACGGCTCCGGCGTAGCGGGCCAGGCGCTCGGGGAACTGTGGGTCGACGAGGCTCGTCCCGACGGGGCCGCTGCCGTGGTGGACGAGTCCGACGATCGGTTGCACGCCCAGTTCGCGGAGGCGTGGCAGGCGCTGGTCGGCCCAGCCCCAGTCGGCGTGCTGGACGTCGACGTCGGCCGTGCGTTCCCAGAGGACGGGGTAGCGGACGGCCGATATGCCGAGCGCGGCGAGTCGGTCGAGGTCGTCGTCGCGGTCGGCGTGCCCACCGCGGGCGAGCTGATCGGCGAAGCGATCACCGACGCGGTTGACCGTACACTCGACCCCGGCCCAAACCTCGGGCGGGCCAGTGAGGGTGAAGGGTGTGAGCGTCATAGCGGTCCTCGCCGTTTGAGAATGCCGTGCCGGCGCGTCACGATCGCCACGACCGTTGGGTCCCAAAACACGCGCCGCGTGACCCGGGGATCACGCGGCGCGTGCATCGTGCGGAAGGTGCGGATGCTGCGCGGCGCTCAGGCGGTGAGCTCTTCGGCGACGTTCCGGTTGGCGCGACCGCCAGCGACGGCGAGTCGGCTCGTACCGGTGGTGGTCTCCAGGGCCGGCGTATTCGCTCTGATGGCGTCGGCGATGAGCCGGCGCATTTTGCCGACGATCGACTCCCACGAGGCGTCGGCGGCCATCCCGATGCCGCGGGCAATGAGCGCGGCGTCGGGCGTGTTGAGCGAGGCGCGCACGGCGGCCGCGAAGCCGTCGTAGCTGCGGGCGACCTTGACGACCGGCGTGAAGTTGCGGACCACGTCGGCCACCGCGGTCGAGACGATCGGCTTGCCTGCGGCCATGTACTCGAGCGTTTTCGTCGGGTTGATGTACTCGGTCGCCTCGTTGAGGGCGAAGGGCATCAGGCAGACGTCGAACGTCTTGGCGTATATCGGCAGTTCGGCGTACTGTTTCTGGCCGAGCCACTTGATGTTGGACGCCCGCGGGAGGTCCTTGGCGTCGACCTTGACCACCGGGCCGGCCATCGCGATCGTCGACCGCGGGAACGCGGCCGCGAGGTGGGCGATGAGGGCGTAGTCGAGCCGCTCGTCGATCACGCCGTAGAAGCCGAGGATCGGCGTTTCCTGCTCGGGCAGATCGGCGGGGCGGGGCGTGCTGTCGAGGCGCGCCTTCGCGAAGTGGGTCGAATCGACGCCGCAGCCGAAGAAGTGCACGTTGGGGTGCAGCTTCGACTTCGACTGCCAGAGCTTGTAGCCGCCCGTGAAGACGACGTCGGCCCGGGAGATGAGCAGCCGTTCGCGCGCGATGAGCTCGGGCGGGGCGAACTTGAACTGGGCGAGCTCGTCCATGCAGTCGTAGACGACCGCGCGCTCGCCGAAGGCGCCGAGCATGGCGGGGGCGGGCATCGGCGTGTAGAACCACTGCACCGGGGCGGCGAACTGGCCATTGCCGAGCACGCCGCCGCGGGCGAGGGCGTGCTGAAGGGTGGTGCGGACGGCCGCGAGCGTGCCGTCGGCGTCGTGGTACAGCGACGTCGGCAGCTTCGGAATCACGCGGGTGACGCCGCGCGTCGGCTGCGTGATGTCGAGCGACGGCGTCACGACGTCGTCGGCGAACACGGCTTCCTCGACGAAGAGGACGGGCGCGTGTTGGGCGAAGCGCGACAGGAGTTGCTGCGGACGTTGCCAGACGAAGTCCCAGCGCAGGTGGCTGTGGACGAGGATGGGCGCGTCCGAGAGGACGGCGAGCGAGGCGGCGGCGCGGTCGTGACGGATCATGGGCACGGCGTCGTGGGTACGCGACGCCGACACCAAAGAGGCCACGGCAGCGCGGACGGTAGAAACAGGTGGGCCCGGGGGCCCGACGCGCGTCGAGCCGGATGCGCCGCGTCAGACGGAGGGGAACCCTCCGGACGTCGCGCATCCGGCTCGACGGGGACGTCTTCGTGCCGCCCCGTAACGCAAACCTTGTTCCCGGAAGTAGCAGCCCCGCGCCGATTCCTTGGGCGCCAAGGCGTGCTCAGCCGCCCGTCACACCCTGGTCATCAGAGGAATCGCTCGTCGCGGCGAGCAGGCGGCGGGCACCCTGCCACCGGCGGAAGAGGGAGCGGTTGCGGTCGATCGTCGTCTCGATGATCGCGCCGTGCTTCACGCTCGCGTGGATGAAGCGGCCCTCGCCGAGGTAGATGCCGACGTGGGAGACGTGGCTGCGGCTGCCGAAGGTGAGCAGGTCGCCGGGGCGGAGCATCGCCGGGTCGCGCGGGATCGGGCGGCCGATCTGCGCCTGCTGATTGGCCGTGCGGGGGAGGCGTACGCCGAGCGCTTCCATGGCGTAGCGCGCGAAGCTGCTACAGTCGAGTCCGGCACCGGGCTCCGCGCCGCCAAAGACGTAGCGGGTGCCGAGTTGGCCGCGAGCGCGCGAGACGAGGGCGTCTAGGAGGGAGCTGGCCGAGTGCGTGAGCGCCGTGAGTGTGCGGGCCGCGGCGGAGGCCGGGATCATCGCCGTCTCGGTCGCGCCGCCGAAGCCGGCGAGGGTGCGACCCGCCGGGTACGTCGCGGCGGAAACCGCCAGATCCGGCAGCGCGAACTGCGGAATCACGAGCGTCGCCGGCGCCTGCTCCGCCACCTCGACCACCTCGTGCTGCCGTCCGTGGTGGCGGCGGCCGGCGTGCCGGTCCGCGTGGCCGTGCTTGGAGGAGCGCTTTCCGCGTACCGTCGTTGTACCCGGCGCGTGGTGCTTGGCGCCATGCGATGCGCGGGCCGCATGCGACGCGTGGGAAGCCCCGTGGCGGGGATGCGACGCCGCGGCCGGGGTCGCGTCGAGCGCGAGGCCGGCAAGGCCGGCAAGGCCGGCGGCGCAGAGAGCAGTGGTGGTCACCGTGCTCGCCAGGGCGCGACGAGCGGCCGCGCACACAACGGGGAAAATGCTCACGAGGATCGACCGGCAAGGAAGGAATGCTGCGTGGCAAGCCGTGCGACGGCGGGGGAACCGTCGACCTGCCAGAGGACACCGGGTGAACCTATTTCCCGTAGCAGTTCCGTCACGCCCGCGTAGCAGACGAGTTACCGACGATCCTGGCCGCGTAGTCAGCCGTTAGCGGATTCCTGCCAGCTTGTGGGTCTGGACGGAGAGCCGCCACCGTGGGTGGGCGAGGCAGTAGGCGACCGCGGCCGCGATGTTCGCGGCGACCACGGCCCGGTCGGATCCGTCCATCGGCTGCAGCCAGAAGTGCCGGAAGTCGAGGCGGTCGTAGCATGCGGGCTGCGCGCCGGGCTCGGCCTGCGGGTAGACGAGCTTGAGTTCGTCCCCCGCCGTGAGGCGCAGCGGCGCGCCCGCTTTCGGGCTGACGCAGACCCAGTCGAGCCCGGGAGGGGCCGGCTGCGTTCCGTTCGTCTCGACGGCGACCTCGAAGCCAACCCCATGCAGCGCGTCGACGGCGGCCGCGTCGAGTTGCAGGAGCGGCTCGCCGCCGGTACAGACGACGAGCGGCGACACGCCACCGGCGCGCGACTCGGCCGGATCACGCCCGGTGCCCGCGCGCCAGCGCTCGGCCGCGACGGCCGCGAGCGCCTCCGCGCCCGCGAACCGGCCGCCGTCGGGGCCGACACCCACGAAGTCGGTATCGCAGAACCGGCACACGGCCTTGTGGCGGTCCGCTTCGCGCCCCGTCCAGAGATTGCACCCCGAGAAACGGCAGAACACGGCCGCGCGCCCCGCGTTCGCGCCCTCGCCTTGCAGCGTGTAGAACAGCTCCTTGACCGTGTACATCGCGCGTTCCTACCCCGCGACGTCGGCGGCGTAGCGCGTCGGGTCCGGAACGCCGGCTTCCTCGAAGCCCTTGCGGCGGAGCAGGCACGCGTCGCAATGCCCGCAGGCGAGCCACGCGCCACCGCCGTCGGCTACGCCGCCGGCGGGCACGGGGTCGTAGCAGCTCGTCGTCATGCCGTAGTCGACGCCGCGCGAGGCGCCGAGTTGGATCGTCTCGGCCTTCGACAGGTGCAGGAGCGGGGTGCGCAGCCGCAGCGCGACCTCCCGACGCGCGGCTGCTTCCACGCCCGCGCGCGTGGCGAGGTTCGCCATGCGCTGGAACGCCTCGACGTACGCGGGACGGCAGTCGGGGTACCCCGAGTAGTCGACGGCCGAGATGCCGAGGAAGATGTCGCCCGCGCCGCTCGTCTCGGCGAGGGCGAGCGCGTAGGAGAGGAAGATCGTGTTGCGCGCCGGGACGTACGTGACCGGCACCGCGAGCTCGGCCATCGCCTCCGGCCCGCGGTACGCGGGCGCGCGGCGGTCCTTGGGCACGGCGATGTCGGCCGTGAGCGCGGAGCCGCCGAAGGTGCGCAGGTCGATGTCGATGACGACATGGCGCGTGACACCCGCCGCGGCCGCGATGCGCCGCGCGGCGTCGACCTCGTGCGCGTGGCGCTGGCCGTAGCGGAAGCTGAGCGCGTGGATCGCGAACCCCTCGCGCCGGGCGAGGGCGAGGCAGGTGGTCGAGTCGAGCCCGCCGGAGAGCAGCACGACAGCGGCAGGGATGGATGGCGCGGCGGACATGGACGGAAGGTACGCCGGCGAGGAACCGCGTACAGAAATCTTCGTGGCCCTGACGTTGCCACGCACGGGGCGCATGAACGTCCTCTCCGGCACCGTGCTCACCGACCCGTCTCTCTGGCTCGGTCTTCTGACGCTGACCGCGTTGGAGATCGTCCTCGGCATCGACAACATCATTTTCCTGTCGATCCTCGCCGGCAAGCTCCCGCCGGAGGAGCAGGCGACGGGGCGGCGGCTGGGGCTCGCGATGGCCTTCGTCACGCGCGTCCTGCTGCTCCTGAGCATCAGCTGGCTCGCGCGGCTCACGGCGCCGCTCTTCACGTTGGGCGCGCTCTTCTTCCTCGAGGTCGAGGCGCGCGAGATCTCGGGGCGCGACCTGATCCTCATCCTGGGCGGGCTGTTCTTGATCGGGAAGGCGACGTACGAGATTCACCACAAGCTCGACGCCGCGGAGGACGCGCACGCGTCCGGCCCGGCGCGCCGCACGGCGACGCTCGCCGCGACCGTGGCGCAGATCGCGGTCGTCGACATCGTCTTCTCGCTCGACTCCGTCATCACGGCGGTCGGGATGGTGAACAACGTCGCGGTGATGATCGGCGCCAACGTGATCGCGCTCGCCTTCATGCTCGGCGCCTCGGGCCCGATCGCGGCCTTCGTCGAGCGGCACCCGACGATCAAGATGCTCGCGCTCAGCTTTTTGGTGCTGATCGGGACGAATTTGGTGGCCGAGGGGTTCGGGCAGCACATCCCGAAGGGGTACACGTACTTCGCGATGTTCTTCTCGGTCGCGGTCGAGATGCTGAACCTGCGCCTGCGCGGGCGCGACGCGCCGGCGGAGCGCCCGCTGCGCAGCGGCGGGACGGTCGAACGGGCGCTCGTGGGGGAGGACTGACGTCGTGCGCGTGCTCGTGACCGGGGGGACGGGCGTCGTCGGCGACGCCGCGGTGCGCGCGCTGCTCGCGCACGGGCACCGCGTGCGGCTGCTCGCGCGGCACGCGGCGGACGACGCGCGGGTGTGGCCGGACCGGCTGCCGTCCGGCGCGGGCGTCGAGGCGCACGACGGCGACGTCACCGACCCGCACTCGATCGCGGGCGCGGCGCGCGGGTGCGACGTGGTGCTCCACCTCGCCGGCATCGTCGCCGAGCGGCCGCCGGCGCTCACGTACCAGACGGTCAACGTCGAGGGCACGCGGCACGTGGTCGACGAGGCCGCGCGCGCGGGGGCGCCGCGCTTCGTCTACGTCTCGTCGTTAGGCGCGGACGGCGGCGCGTCGCCGTACCACCGGAGCAAGTTCGCGGGTGAGCAGGAGGCCGAGCGCTTCCCGGGCGCGTGGACGGTCCTCCGCCTGGCCAACGTGTACGGCCCGGGCGACCAGGTGATCTCGCTCCTGCTGCGCATGGTGCGCGCGCTCCCCGTCATGCCGCTGCTCGGCGGCGGGGACCTCCCGTTCCAGCCGATCTGGGCGGGCGGCTGCGGCGAGGCGCTCGCCCGCGCCTGCGAGCGCGACGACCTCGCGGGCGCGGTGCTCGAGGTCGCGGGCGACGAGCGGACGTCGATGAACGACCTGCTCGACCGCTTGGCCCGCCTCACGGGACGCGCCCCGCTCCGCGTGCCGCTGCCGATGCCGGTCGCCGCGCTCGGCGTCAAGCTCGCCGACGCGGCCGGCGTGCAGCTCGGCATCAACGAGAGCCAGCTCACGATGCTGGCCGAGGGCAGTGTGATCGAGCCGCCGCGCGAGAACGCGCTCACCGCGGTGTTCGGCGTCGAACCGACGCCGCTCGACGAAGGGCTGCGGCACCTGCTCGACCACCTCCCCGAGCAGCTGCCCGACACGGGGCTCGGTGCGCTCCACCACAAGCGATACTGGGCGGAGGTGAGCGAGCCGCGGGTGGGCGCGGCGGCGCTGTTCGAGCAGTTCTACGCGCGCTTCCACGCGATCACGCCGGGGGCAATGGATCTCACGGCCGAGCCGGACACGCCGACGGCGGTGCTCGCGTGTCACCAGACGGTCACCATGGCGCTCCCGCTGCGGGGGAACGTGCAGGTGCGGGTCGCGGCGCTCGGGCCGCTGTCGCTCACGCTACAGACGGTGGAGGGGCACCCGCTCGCGGGGGCGGTGCGGTTCACGCTCGCGGAGCGCGGCGGGGGGGAGGGGGCGCGGCCGTTCCGGTTCGAGGTCGAGGTGTTCGAGCGCGCGGCGGACCCGTTCGACTGGGTCGCGATGGCGTTGTTAGGCAGCCGGCTGCAGTCGGCGAACTGGCGGGAGATCGTGAGGACGGTGGTGGAGGAGAGCGGCGGGGCGGGGGAGGTGAAGACGGAAGAGGCGACGCTCGACGGGGACGCGGCGCGCGAGGTCGAGGGATGGTTGAAGGGTCTCGCGGTGGAGCGGGCGCGGGCGGAGAATGCGGCCGTGTTGAGGGCGGGACGGTAAGGCCGGGTGTTGGGCGGGGTGGTCGCGCTTGGCCGTGACCGACAGGGGGTACGACGGCAGGGGATGAACCATCCGGGGATACTCCAGCAGGGGATACGACGGCAGGGGTGATACGGCCCGGGGCAGCGACGGGCTGGTCGTGCCCTTCCGGCTTCATCACCCCTGCGGTCGTATCCCCGGCCGGTTCATCCCCGGCGGTCGTATCCCCTGCAGGCAGTACCCCCGGCCGTTCACGGGCCCGCGGGGCAAGCTCGCCTAACGCACCCGGCTCGAACGTCCCTTACGCCGGGTGGTACGAACAGTGCTCGCCACACCCCAACCGATACCGATTCCGCGCGAACCAGCGGTAGAACGTGTCCGTTGCCCCTCGCACCCCCGGCAGCGCGAACACCCACGCGAGCAACCCGCCGCGCGGCAGCACGTCGACCAACTGCTCGACCGCGGCGGCCCGCTCCCACGTCCGTCCGCCCGGCCCCACCACCTGCAACGACTCCAGGTAGTGGCTCGGCGGGATCCACGGGAACCGCTCGGCCAGCCCCGGCATCTGCGACGGGACGATCTCCAGCGTCCGCGAGTGCCGATCCCAGAACCGGAGCACGCCGACGAGCCGCCCGCACACCTTGCAGTGCCCGTCGTAGACCACCGTGTACGGCCGCCCCTCGCCCACCCCGGAGAAGCCTGCGGTCGAGTAGAAGCCCGCGCCTTCGACCCCCGCGTTCGCATCGCGCGGCACGCCGCGGACTGTGAAGCGCAGCACGGGATAACTCGCCACCGAGCCGGCCGTCGTCCTCATACCGTCACCTCCTCTGCGTAGTGCGGTGGCGCCGCGTGCGGCACAGACCCACCGGCATCCTGCGTCGCCGGCGAGGCCGTGCCCGTGATCGTCATCGCCGGCGGGTGCTCGAGCGTGACGTGCACCGGACACATCGCCGCGACCCGCTTCGCCGCGTCGAGCCGCGACGCGGGCAGACTCGGCCAGGCGAACGTCAGGTCGAACCTTCCAACGCGGTGGGGCTTCTCCTCGAATGCCCACGACACCTCGAGCGTGAGGTCGTCGGCGCGCAGGTCCGCGTGCTCGCCCCAGGACGCCATGATCGCGTAGGTACAGGCCGCGAGCCCGCTCGCGACCATCTGGAACGGCGTGAACGGCCGGTCCGGCGCGGGCGCGTCCACGGTGAGGGGGCCCGCGGTGGGTTCGTAGCGGATCCGCGTCTCGTCGAGCAGAGAAATCTTCACGGCAAGCGAGGGCTGAAGTCGCGGCGATTCGGTGCAAGAGGAAGGCCCCGTGGGTACCGTGCAGCGTATGCACCCTCCCCTTCGAGAGCTCGCCGATCTGCTCGCCCGTACCCGTGACGACGTGCTCGCAGTGTGGGACGCGCTGCCCCCTGATACCCGCGAACGGCGTCCGTCGCCCGAGAGCTGGACGCCGGCCGAAGTGATCGAGCACCTGCGGCTGACGGAAGCGGGGTCGGCGGCCCTGCTCGCCAAACGACTGCAGCGCGCCCGGGAGGCGGGGCTCGGCGCCGAGACCGATCACCGTTCGCGGCTCGGGGCGGTCGAGGTCTCCGAGTTCGTGATCAACGGTCCGCCCCGCGTCGCGCCGGACGTCGTGCGGCCCGCGCCGGACGTTCGCGCCGCGGACGCCGAGGCCGGGTTGCGCGCGTCGCGCGCCGCGCTCGACCAGGTCATGCGCGAGGCGAGCGGGCTGGCCCTCGGGGACGTGAAGGCCCGCCACGTCGCGCTCGGCGAGATCGACTTCTACCAGTGGCTGCTCTTCATCGCCGAGCACGAGCGGCGACACCTGCGCCAGCTCGCCCGCTTGCGCGACGCCCTCACCACCGCACCGACCGCATGACACCGCCGACCCCGTTCGCGAGCCTCCCCACGCGCCCCCAGGATGCGCCGCCCGACCACGTGCAGTCGTGGTCGAGACGCCCAAAGGGAGCCCGCACAAGCTCGACTACGAGCCGGAACTCGGCGTGTTCATACTGAAGAAGGAGATGCCGGCCGGCCACGTCTTCCCGTTCGACTTCGGCTTCATCCCCGGCACGTTAGGCGAGGACGGCGATCCGCTCGACGTGCTCGTGCTGATGGACGAGGCGACGTACCCCGGGGTCCTCGTCGAGGCGCGGCTCGTCGGCGTGTTCGAGGCCGACCAGACGGAGCGCGACGGGAAGCGGACGAAGAACGACCGGCTGGTCGCGGTCGCGGCGTGTGCGCGCCGGCACGCCGAGGTGCGGACGTTGGACGACGCGGGGCGCGCGGTGCTCGGCGAGATCGAGCACTTCTTCCGGTCGTACAACGAGGAGACGGGGAAGCGGTTCGAGGTGCGGGAGCGCGCGGGGCCGGGGCGGGCGGTGGCGCTGGTGGAGGAGGGAGTGGAGCGGGCGAAAGCGTAGCGTCTGCGCCCCGCGTGCCCGCCCTGCCTCACGCCGCCGCGTCGAACAGGTCGAGCTGGCGCGGCCCGCGCGTTAGGCGCTGGCGCAGATCCCGCGTGTGCGGCCCCACCCGCGTCGGCGCGTGGTCGGGGGTGACGACGAACGGCAGCACGCGCGCGACCGGTACGTGCAGCTTCGCCAGCAGGTCGGTCCGCACCGCGTGCCACGGCCGCAGCGCGAGGATACGCTCCACCGTGCGATGCCCGAGCCCCGGCACCCGCAGCAGCGCCTCGCGCGGCGCCGCGTTCAGGTCGACTGGGAAGAAGGCGGGGTGCCGCAACGCCCAGGCGAGCTTCGGATCGACGTCGGGCGCGAGGTCGGGCGCGGCGGCGGGGACGAGCTCGTCGACCGTGAAGCCGTACAGCCGCACGAGCCAGTCGGCCTCGTACAGCCGCCGCTCGCGGAGCGCGGGCGAGGCCGCGTCGACGAGGAGTCCGCTCGCGCCCGCGATGGGCTGGTAGCTGCCGAAGTAGACGCGGCGGAGCCCCTCGCGTTGGTAGAGCGACGCGGCCGTGCGCAGCACGTCGGCGTCGGTCGCCCGCGACACACCAGCCCGGTCCGCGCCGACGACGAGTTGCGTGACCTGTCCGGCGGGGGCGAAACGTGGCACGCGCTCGCGCCGCACCGCGCTCCGCCTCGTGTGCCTCCGCGATCCCGTCGCGCAGCCGCGCCATCGCGCCGCGCATGGTCGCGTGCGCGCGCCCCGGGGCGAGCGCGTCGAGGTCCTGCTGGCGCGCCAGCTCCACGTTGACGCTCACACGGTCCGCCCACCGCCCGGCCTCGGCGATCAGCTCCGCACTCGCCTCGGGGATCACCTTGAGGTGGACATAGCCCGCGAACTGGTGCTCGCGCCGGAGTGTGCGCGCGACGGCGACGAGCTGCTCCATGGTCGCATCGGCGCTGCCGTCGACGGCCGCGCTCAGAAAGAGCCCGTCGACGAGCCCGCGGCGGTGGTAGTCGCGCGTGAGCCGGACGACCTCATGCACCGCGAGCCGCGCGCGCTCGACGTCGTGCGACCGGCGCAGCGGGCAGTACGCGCAGTCGTAGACGCAGTGGTTGCTGAGGAGGAGCTTGAGGAGCGGAATCCGGCGCCCGTCCGCCGCGACGGAGTAGTAAATCGCGGCCGGCTCGACGTCGGCGCGGTCGAGCGTGGGCAGCGGGTGCCGCGACGTCCCGCGCGCGGACGCATCCGTCCGGGCGGCGCACGGCGCGTCGAAACGCGCGGCGTCGGCGAGGACGGTGAGGCGGCGGCGGACCGGAGATCGGGCAAGGCTGGACACACCGAATATACCCCGAACACGAGCCGGCGTTCGAGCCGCCGTGCCGCGTCCGGCCCCCTCGTCAGCTCCCGCTGACCACCCGCACGACGGACATCAGCGCGACGACCAAGAACCCCAGGCCCACCGCCCGCCAACTCACCCCGCCCACCCGCCCGAGGAGCGGCAGCGCCTCGTCCGCCGACGGCGAGCGCGGCACGACCACGCGGATCGCGGCCTGCGCGCGCCGGAAGAGCAGATAGTTCGCCGTCCCACCAGCCAGGATACCGAGCGACAGGAAGATGCCGGCGAGCAGCAGCGTCGGCTCGGGCGCGAGCGTGGTCACCGGCGGCCCGCCGGGGAACGGGTTCGGCACGACCTGCGTGGGCGGGACCTCGCCGCCCCACAACAGCCCGAACACGATGCTGGGCGCGAGCAGGAAAAACGCGAACGGCACGTACAGCTTGCGGTAGAGGAACCACATCGGCGAGAGCAGCGCCGCCGCCCAGTTCCAGGTCGGGACGAAGCTCGGGTCGTCGAAGAACGGCTGGAACTTGCGCCGGTACGTCGCCCAGCGCGGGCCGACGAACGCGGCGAGCTGCTGGTCGCTCGGGGAGCCGGGGGCGGGGCCGCCACGGGTCGGGCGGCTCGCCCAGGAGGGAAGCGGGGGCACGGTCACAGCCGCAAACTACCGTGTTCGGCCAGGGCCCTGCGCGGCCGGCTGTTGCTGGGTGAGGCAGTGGAGCGTGCCCAGCCCCCAGACGAGGTCGACCGCATGGATGCCGACGACTTGGCGGTCGGGCATCAGCTCGGCGAGCGTGTTGAGCGCGCGGCGGTCGTTCGGGTCGTTGAAGGTCGGGACGAGCACGACGCCGTTCGCGACGTAGAAGTTCGCGTAGCTCGCCGGCAGGCGTTCGCCGCGCATCGTCACCGGGCGCGGGAAGGGGAGGGTGACGACGCGCAGCGCGCCGCGGCCGCCACCCGCGCGGCGCAGCCGCCGCAGGTTGTCGAGCGAGCGGCGGTGGTTCTCGTCGGCCGGGTCCTCCTCGTGGGCGAGCACGACCACGCCCGGCGCGACGAAGCGCGCGACGTCGTCGACGTGCCCGTGCGTGTCGTCGCCGACGCACCCCTCGCCGAGCCAGAGGACCTGCCGAACGCCGAGCCAGTCGCGGAAGGCGCGCTCGTAATCCTCGCGGGTGAGGCCCGGGTTGCGGACCTGCACGCCGGAGAGGAGCCACTCCTCGGTGACGAGCATCAGGCCCTGCCCGTCGACCTCGATCCCGCCGCCCTCGAGCACGAGGCGCCCACCGGGCCCCCCGGCCGGCGCGTCCGGGCGGGCAGGCGTTAGGCGGGGCAGGCCGCTGATCGCGGCGAACGTCTCGCCCACGCGCGCGTCGTCGTGGTAGTTGTCGTACTTGGCCCAGGCGTTGAAGTCCCAGTCGAGCCAGAGCGGGGCGCCGTCGGCGCGGAGCACCCCCGTGGGGCCCGAGTCGCGCACCCAGACGCGGTCGTTGGGCGTGACGTGCAGGCGGTAGCCGGGGCCGTCGCCCGCCGACGGCGCGACCCCGTGCGCGTCGAGCGCGTCGCGGGCCGCCTCGCGCACGGCCTCGGTGTGGCAGAGGACCTCGACGCGCTCGCGGGCGTGGAGCGCGCGGACGATCTCGGCGTACACCCAGGGGATGGGCCCGAGCTTGCCCGGCCAGTCGGGCTCGTGGTGCGGCCACGCGAGCCAGGTGGCCGCGTGCGGCTCCCACTCGCCCGGCATGCGGAGCGGCTCGACGGGCGAGGGGGCGAGGAGGGCGGCGGGCGCGGGGTCGAAGGTGCGCGCGCTCGTGAGGCCGGGCGCGGCGGTCGGGCCGATTTCGTTCGTCGGTCCGAGCGGGCCGTCGCCCAAGTCGGAGGAGAGCGTCACGGTCTAACGCCCCGCCCCGAGCCACCGGTTGAGGATCGGCTTGTACGCGTCCACGCGCCGGTCGCGCAGGAACGGCCAGTTCCGCCGCACCTCTTCCTGCAGCCGCGGGTCGCACGTGTGCACGAGCACGGCCTCCTCGGTCCCGGCTTCCGCGACGATCCGCCCGAACGGGTCGGCGATGAACGAGTGCCCGAAGAACTCGAGCCCGTCCGTCCCCGGCTCGTCCTCGTGGCCGACGCGGTTGGGCGACGCCGTCCACACGCCGTTGGCGATCGCGTGGGCGCGCTGCGCCGTGCGCCACGCGTCCACCTGCGCCTGCCCCCACGCGTCCTTCTCGGCGGGGTGCCAGCCGATCGCCGTCGGGTAGAAGAGCACGTCCGCGCCTAACAGCGCGGTGATGCGCGCCGCCTCGGGGTACCACTGGTCCCAGCAGACGAGCACGCCGACCGTGGCGTAGCGCGTCTTCCAGACCATGAAGCCGTTCGCGCGCCCGGGCTGCTCGCCGTGGTAGTCGAGGTGCGCGTCGCCGGGGGTGAAGTAGTACTTCTCCTCGAACAGCGGGTCGTGCGGGATGTGCATCTTGTCGTACACGCCTAACAACGCGCCGTCCGCGTCGATCACGGCGGCGGAGTTCATGTAGAGCCCCGCCGCGCGCCGCACGAAGAGCGGCACGATGACGACCACGGCCAGCTCGCGCGCGAGCGCCTGGAAGCGGTCGGTGACCGGGCCCGGCACCGGCTGCGCGAGGTCGAAGTGCTCGACCTTGGTCGACTTCGCGAAGTAGGGCGTGTTGAACAGCTCCTTCAGGCAGACGATCTGCGCGCCGCGGCGCGCCGCCTCGCGGACGAGGGCCTCCGCGCGGGCGACGTTCGCCTCGGCGTCGTCGCCCGCGTGGTCCTGGATGATGCCGATCGTGAACGGGTCGCGGCGCATGGCGGGCAATGTAATTCCGCCAGCCGCAGGGCCACGCGCAGCGCGACGGCGCGCTCGGCGCCATCTACGGCCACTCGGTCGACCGTACGCCGTAGCCGGGGCGGGCGAAGCGGCGTGAGACATCCTGTGTCAACCCCCCACCGGTCAGGCGGCGGCGAGCAGGGGGCCGGCGGTGCGGTGCTGCGCGGGGTCGTACGGTTTGCGGTCGCGCCAGCAGCGCCAGAGCACCCGGGTCCAGG
>JAABUZ0100004170.1_pt1 | contig 20264 bp, 14 predicted proteins | sample 5562091 | NCBI WGS metagenome assembly JAABUZ01 (sample SAMN12813069, study PRJNA571459) | rock metagenome | isolation source: Antarctica rocks | place: Antarctica: Victoria Land, Linnaeus Terrace sud | collected 2015-12-21 | reverse complement strand
ACTTGCATCATGGCAGTTCCCTATACGTGCCGCACAGCCAGCGCAATATTCATTGGACAATCGGATGCTGTATATCTTTTCCTTATTAGAACAACAAGGAGCACCCGTTTCGCGTGACGCGTTTCAAAATACAGACGGAAGCGTCATATAGAATTATAAAAAAGAGCATTCGTATTATACACGTGTAATTCATCAAGTCGTTTTTTCGTGAAACTGTGTTTGATTTCGCAAAGAATTTGGCATGGAGACGAAGCGCTTTGACTCTTCCGCTTTGGCTCGATGCGGATCTGGTAGAGACATAACACGTAACTTTTCCTCCAGGACTTGAAGATTGTCGTTGATGGGAGTTGGTACTCGGATTCGGTGAGGCGGAGGTGGTGACAAGGGTCCATTATGCGGATCAGGCTCCAGTACAATTCTAGCAGGATGGTAGATACGCGGAAAGAAGCCCTTCCAAAGGCCACGACCTTCTTCTGCTCGTGCTTCATCCAAACGCCCTGCTGATCTCAACCTACGTCGTCGTCTGCGTCGAGGAAGCACATCGTCAAAGTAATACCATAGCAAGACCGAAAACACACCGAGAAAGACTATCAAGAAGAAGAAAGAAACCACAACAATAACAATCCCTCCTGCATTAAGCATTCGTTCGTATTGATGTTCAAAGGAACACCTGCGTCATGTGGGTTTGAAATCAAGACAAAACTAAAGGCAACCAGGCTGTTTGCGAGAATACATTCAAAATCATTTTACACATAAATTTATTAAGCGTTCTATGCCATGCAAGCTATGGGGTGTTAAACTTGTTCGCAATTCTACTTTATTCAAGGCCGTGCGCGTACCGAAGCATGAACCATCGCCGACTCGCCAATGACCCCATAGAAATACTCGGACAGATCAACTTTCTGCCAGTAGATAGGCCGTCTATCGCTAGGGTGACGGGGTGATTCACATGGCTGTGGTGTTTCTGCTCGTTTGAATTCATATGTGGGGTGATTGCCGGATGCGCAAAAAGAGGGATCCCATATCTCCTAGGAGACAATACACTCATTTGTATCTTACAGTTTCAGCCGGTCCTGGATAGTCACTAGTTTTCAGTATCAACAAGCACATTCTTTTCAAAGACTGGCCACATCACTGGGTGGAAGTCATTGGGCTGGAATTGCTGAGTGGATCAACAACAGGGCTCGCCGTTTCGTTGGGCTTGGGGATCCGGATCCTCATTGTTATTGCTGTATTGCTGTGTGCTGGACGAAAGCAGGCTGCTCGATGGGACGAAGAGCAGGCAGATTATGACCGTAAACGAGCATTGGTGACTGAGTACATTCGAGAGCAAAGTCGAAGTTTTTAAACGGCCAATCGGTCTTATCGCAGAGTCCTGTGACAGTGGTGCCATCGCCACCCTTTCGGCCGTCAACACAACGAAGTTTGGTGGAGAATGGTATTACTGGGAGTGACCCTTTCAAGCATTCCCGAAGGATCCCGTGAACTGACGTTGGTAATTTGTCACCCTTGGAGGCCTACACCCGAACCACGCCACCGGATTCAAAGACTCCAAGACTGAGTTGGGGGACTAGTCTGATGGTGGTCTTGTCATGAAACAGGCGCGACGTGGCACACCCGTGGAGGATGGGTAAACTCCGAGCTGCCATCCTACAGCTGCATTCTTTGTACATAGGTTGTATCTCACACTCTTTACTTATCACTTATTTTATGACTTTGTTGTCTCGTTGTATGGTCGTCATGATCGTTGTCCTGTCGTACAATCCTTAGTCAGGTACAAACAGATGTACGTCAGATGAAATTAAACCACCGAATTTGTGTGTTGTGTAGCACCCTGGCCCGGGCTGCGTAATAAGGCACGCACGCACGAATCCTTCCCCCACAAGGTTTTGTTGCGGAAACGCATGCGGCCCAGGTCGCCAATTGACTTCACTGACGAAGCAAGCACAGCCTCAGCAAACAGCGCTGGGTCGTCGTCGTCAGCCACCGGCGGTGGTAAACGTCTTCGGTCTTCAATCAGCGTAAGCAACCGACCGTCACCGTTCAGTAATCAGCCCGAAGGTACAATGGACGCACAATCCATCTCACGACAGTTGGAGATTGTGGAAAGCTTAATGAGTTCTCCGATGGAAGTGGGGCAGACATGGTACCTCCTCGACCTGGCTTGGTGGAAGCGGTTCAAAGCGGCTAGCGCCAGCCAAGTTCCCGGTAGGATTGACAACAGTGACCTCGTTGATACGAATGATCTTCTAAAGCAAGACCTGGAAGTAGACAAGGACATCCAAATCGTGCCAGAACGTGTTTGGAAGTCTCTGGTTCGGAGATTTGGAATGTCAGAAGATACCCATGAGCTCCCTCGCCAAGTAGTGAGCACCTCTGAACATAGTCAGGAGTTGATTGTCGAACTTTACCCTCCTACCTTTTGTCTTTTTACCCTTTCTCGATCCAATAGTGCTTTCAAGATGAATCTGCGCCAAGATCCACCCCAGCTCTGTTTATCTCGGGGTGAACTATACACTACTTTTGTCAATCAAGCCAAGCAGGCAATGGATGTATCCCAATCGACTCGGCGGTTTCGGTTCTGGCGATTACAGAGACCACTGGAGATGAGGAGCCGGAAGATTGATTACGCTGATTTTTTTTCTCAGGAAGAGGGTGTCGACCGCGAGCTCGTTACCGAAGCGTCTGAAAACTCGACTCTGATGCAAATCGGGATGACCACTTCTTCTGATCTAATCGTAGAGGAGCATGAAGGTGACGATTGGTCTTCCGTGAAAGAGCGAATCCGACTACAGCCTCTGGGAAATGAGAGTAAAGAAGTCAAGAGATTGGCTACGTTGACTTCTCAAAGTCCTCCAGCTTCTCCAAAACTTGCATTCGCTACACTCAAGAAACATGGTATTATTGGGCTCAATAATCTTGGCAACACATGCTACATGAATTCTGCACTTCAGTGTCTTTGTCACACGCCCGAACTCACAAGATATTTCCTTGCGGAGGCCTATAAGCCAGAGCTCAATCCTAGCAATCCATTAGGGAAAGATGGTAGAGTCGCTCAGGCATACGCAGCCTTGTTGCTAAAACTATTTCCCGACAGCACTACAAACACTTCGTTTGCGCCCAGAGAGTTTAAAAGTGTCATAGGCCGCTATGGTCCATCATTCTCTGGTTACGGTCAGCAGGACTCACAGGAATTTTTATCTTTTCTTCTCGATGGTCTACACGAGGATCTGAATCGGATCCACAAAAAGCCGTATCTGGAAAAGCCTGATTCCACTGACGAAATGGTTAACAATTTGCTCGCTCAAGCAGATCTTGCTGATAAATGCTGGAATCAACACAAACTGCGTAACGATAGCTGCATTCAAGACTTGTTTGGAGGAATGTACAAGAGTACTTTGGTATGTCCGACATGCAACAAATTCTCAATAACGTTTGACCCCTTCTACGATTTGACATTACCATTACCTATCAAGAGTCTGTGGAAGCATAGAATACACTTCATTCCTCACGAAGGTACGAAGAAGTACCTGGATGTCGAAATTGAAAGAAACACCTCCATGGCTGGTTTGAAGAAGTACGTTGCCTCTAAAATGGGAATCCACGATACAACCAGAGTATGGTTGGCCGAGCCTTACAAGCATAAATTTTGGAAACATTATGATGACTATGCAACTGTCAGTCAATCGATCACATCGGGAGACAATGTCATGCTGTTTGAACTTGACAGAGCACCTATTCAAGACGTCATACTCATACCAGTTTTTAGTGTTAGGGACGAGTCAACAAAGGTTCGTCACGATACTAAAGCATTTGGCGATGCTTTCTTCATTACCCTAAAGCATGACGAGACTTGTTCATACAGCACCATTTATGGGAAGATTCTAGCAGGGTACCGTCTGTTTTCAACAAGTGATGCCCTACAATCACGTGTCATCTCCAAGGATCATTTGGAGAATGTTGGACCAGCTGAGAACGAACAAAAACTAAGGAAGTTATTCGATATGAAGATTTTGCCAAGTTCGATGTCAAGGCATAGCAGTAATGAAGGGCTCGTCCCTACTGGTGTCAATGGGGTGGAGAATACTCATCATACGCCTCTTTCTACTCGTATAAGACGAAGCGACGCCAGTAATACTGAGCGGATCATGATGGATCAGGACGCGCCGGATGCTAAATCTCAAAATGGGCGGTGGGAGGTTAATCATCTTCCCAAGGCTCTGCCTTCACCAGAATTGCAAGATCTTAGTGATGATGAAGACTTTGTAGGCATCAGGCCAAATATCGCTCCTTTCCAAATGCCTGGGTCCTTTCGCGATCCTTCTTCATCCAGTGATGAAGACATGATACCAAGTACACCACCTCCTGATGCGGATGGAATGCAATCTGACGGAGCTCTTATACGCATGGGCGAAGGCATAGTTTGCTATTGGTTTAGAGACGAGTATGAGACTATATTTGATCAACATTCAGATGACCATTTAACGGGAGAAGATACTTTTCGATCATATGAAGAGTATGAGGATAATGAAATGCGAGAAGCGCGTGAACTGCACGTGACGGAAGCTGCAAAAACAGTCAACTTGGAAGACTGTTTGGATGAGTTTTCGAAAGAAGAGGTTTTGTCGCAAGAGGATTTATGGTATTGTCCACGCTGCAAAGCACATCGCGCTGCGACGAAGACTTTTGAACTATGGAAAGTACCTGACATCTTTGTAGTCCATTTCAAACGGTTTGCTTCTTCGCGCAGCTTTCGCGATAAAATCAGCGATCTCATTGAATTTCCTGTTCTCAATCTCGATCTTACCGACCGGATCGGAGAACGCAGAGTACGGCAATCCGATTCTCGGGCAATTTACGATTTATTTGCTGTTGACAACCATTATGGAGGACTTGGTGGAGGGCACTATACCGCGTATGCAAAGAACGATTACGACGGTAAATGGTACTATTTCGACGACTCATCGGTGCGAGAAACGGAAGCAGGAAACGCAGTCAGTAATGCAGCGTATCTTTTGTTTTACCGCCGGAGATCTGAGAGCACACTTGGTGGACCCTCCTTCCAAATGTCACTTGATGCTGGTCATATATCTGAGTCGGAGGACCTGGATACTGTTGAATTGGTAAAGAATTACGTAAGTTCACCGAGTTCAACCGAATCCGACCAATCCGACTCCCCACCTTCTCGGCCGTACACGCGACTCCAAGAAAGGAAGCAATACGAAAGCAATCGCTTTTTAGGGATGCACTCAAATGGGAGTGGGGAATTCGGGTTTGATTTGCAATCAAAGAAAGCTGCCTCCGTCGGCTTTAGTTTTGGAACCCAGCAAGTTTCAGAACCAAATGACTTGGAGATGCAAGACTCCCTACTTAAATAGATTCAACTTAAGGCATTGCATGGCATCCTACAGATTTCAAGGACTTGTAAATAGAAATAAGAGGATCAAATAAAGTTGTTCCAACGTAGATTTGAATGATGACACATTCTGCGATCGATTGTTGACGTGACGTATACACTCGGTCTATATGCGGGGTGAAATTGGCCGATCGCGGCAACAAGGCGAATAACTCGCAATGATCGAATTGTGCATATGGAAAACCTTATTCTCCGCAAATGAGGAGAAGCGGTGGTCGGCAATCGATTCCATGCGGCTGCATTAGTAGTAATTGATTTGTCGTGACATCTATTGCAAAATGTATGACGCCTTGAACTAAATCCCACAAATTACGGACCTTTAACATATAAAGTTGCTCCCCGTCAAACTTCAGAGTATTAATCTAAGCTCATATCACTCAGTACCAACAATAGCCAAACACTAAAAAATCATTATGTCTAGCTCAGAAGACCAGTACAAGCCGACGTAAGGATGTCGATGTCTCTCATGTTAACAATTAGCCAGAACGACGGAACACGAAAGGATGGAAAGCCTGACCAGCGAGTCAAGGGACAGGAGTCTGAAGCTCATGCAAAGTCTGGTGCTGAGAACACTCACACCAAGTGAAGGTGAAATGGTGGACTTGTATTCACAATACTAGAACTGTTTGTTCATTCTTTTGACTTCTCTCTTTCCGTATTTTGGTTCTTACAATGAACGCGTGAAAGTCCTTCAGCCCTTCCTTCAACCCTCGAAGAAGGCTTCCGAGAGTTTCCGAGATTTAGTTTTCGTGGGGAAATTGGGGTCCAAAGGAAATCGGGGCGCGTGTTGTGTAACAACAAAGTGGCGCTTATGCGGACGATGGGAACCATCAATTCATTTACAATTCCTAGACCACTCGACTCAGATCTCACAACTTGACCTCCTGCAGTAACTGATTCTCGTTGCAGTTTTCATTTACCTTCACAGGCGTTGCCAATCACTAATCATCACGCGACTAGATCGGGGAGCAGGATTTGGGGGCACTGCGCGAGGACTACTTTCAGGAGCTGGAATTTCGAAAGAATCCTCAATTTGAGGACTGCTGATGGACCGTAGCAATGAGCTTAAGTACCGCTTGCAAGTGTGCCAGATTCCAGTCATGCCAGCATTTGACGCTGTTTCCGATCAATGCCGCCGACGCTTTGATCCACCCCCTTTGGTGCGCCTCTATATTACCGATCAACATGGCATTGAGAAAGAAGCGCCGCTATATGATGCGTCTTATGTTTTGCATTGCTCACTGTGGTCGGATGATGGTACGAAGGATCGTAACTTGATGTTGGAAGGAAATAGGAAGACTGGAGTCCTCATCGGAAGCCTCGTCAGCAGTCCAAAACTTCAAAGGGACGCAAAAGGCAAAATGGGCTGTTTCTTCTCCTTCCCTGATCTCAGCTGCCGAGTGGATGGTCGATATCGACTAAAGTTCACTTTTATGGGACCAACGGTGGATGCGCAGTTCGCGATTCTCGCCGAAGTCATGTCTAACATCCTGCAAAGTCAGAAATGGGACTTGAGTCTTGCTAATGCGTAGTACCTAGTCCCCAAAAGCTGCACCGAATCACAACTTCTCAGCAAGAAGACTTGAAGGAAAAGAGAGCGGGGTAATTAACAAGTCACGCTTGTCCTAGACCGTCTTGAGCACTGGCTAGACAATTTATGTCGCCGAATTTGAATGTCGATTTCAATGTACTTAGAATTGCAATGGTCTTTTTGAGGACCATGGTGTGTACATAAGAAAAAATTGTCTGATGTCATACACCATTTTTGGTAAGCTTTAAAAGCTTGCATGGGTCGAAAACACAACCATCTTGCAAAATATTCAGCAGGATTTGACAGTAATGGCAGACATGTAGAAGGTAAAGAAAAGGATTCTGTGGTCGAAAGACTAGAAAAGTTGCGATATTCTGAAAGGAGGCCAGGTTCGAACGACATTTTACACCATGCACACGCCTTTCACCCGGAACTCGCTAGATTCCTCGATCCCCCAGCTAAAGTGCAAGTCAAGCCCAGGATTGGTACTAGTCCTTCTCGACGAAGAATCCCAGGTCCGGCAGCGCCTGCGAGCTGGTTAATGGCAGACAGAAACCTGCCTCTACGAACTACAAATGCTGCCTCACCTCAGAGTTCTCGGTCGTCGTTTGATGTATCTTGGAAGACATCAAGCCTACCACCGTACGATTCACTAACCTACCAGTGTCTCAAGAAAATTGCTTTGGAGTGGAAGTTGCATGTTACATACATTGGCGAAGATCTTGCCTACCTACCTGCAGCACTAAAATCGGGGTTGACGTCTTTGATTGCCGAATTCGGTACACCCCTGCGGCTAACAGATGTCTTCTTGCTCTTTCCTGAACACGAATCACATGAAATCGATGCCTTGGATTTTGGCAATGCTGAAATGAGTCTTGGCCAGTTGAGATCGATATTTCTCCCTCGCTTGTGCTATAAGAGGGACGGAGCTCATAGAGAAGCCGATGACGAAGACCAGCTGAACGACGTTGAAGGTCGGGCTGACAATAAACAACTATTTCCAAGTCTGACTCGATTGTCAGTTGAGAAACCTAGGCATCCAAATTGGACTGGGCTGCTGCGCCTCATTCTTGCTGTACCTACACTTGCATACTTGTCCATTGCGTATTGGCCACGACCAGAGATCAGTACGTTGCTGGAGTTCACGAGATTGTCCATATGTTTGAAGCAACTCGACGTGAGTGGCTGTGCCTGGGCAGCTGATTTGAATGCCGTAGAGTGGAATGGGTATTGGCGCGGAATGACACTATTGAAGCTGCAGGATGTGCCGGAGCAAACCATATTTATTCTCAGACATCATGTCCCAAGACGTGTAAGATTTGAGAGTTGAGTAGGTATGTATACTGTAAGTAAGATCTTCCACATGACCACCGTCATGCTAGCAGTCCAAATCTGCCCAGGCTTTTGTTATTAGTGTTGCACTATTTGAGAGGCAAGTGTACAACTCTCAAAGGTGGTTGGTGGGGAAACAGACATTATTGACGTTTTGTCGCACGGAAATCAACGACACCACCATACAATGGATTGCAACAGATCTCGTATTCCAGCTCCGCCGAAAGGTATACTTGGAGATGTGACCAATGCCCAGAATGCAATGAAAATGTCGTCAGCTGTATACGGCCACTCCAGACTTGATTCCAAAAAGACTTCAATACCGTTCTCACGGCCGGGCTTTGTGCGCAAAGCTGGTCTGCCTGATGCTAAGACAGGTGCAAATGGCCTTCAGACGGCCAGAAAACTGCCAACCGCAAAACAAACATCAGGCATTCGGCCGCGATCAGCACTTAGCACTAGAGCCCTTTTGGGGTCGACTAATTCTTCTCAGCCAATGCGTACATCTCGTTCTGTTTCCAACATATCCTCAATGGCATCTACAGGAAAACTTGGCGGATCTGTGACCAGAAACAAGCGGGCTGTATGGGATACAAAGGGCCGTCTCGAGGACATGGAAAGTGCGTATGAAACACTTCGAGAGCAGATGGAGGGCAACATAACGGAGAAGAATGATGTGACTGCAATTCTGACAAAAGAACGGACCAAGATCAATGAGCTTGAACACTTATGTGAAGAATTGCAGCAACAGAAACAGGCTGATTTAGAAGCCTTAAATTTCAATAAAAGCGATCTTGGAAATCTTCAAAGAGAGCTTGAAGATGCGAAAAGAGCCAGATTATTAGAGGTAGAAGATCTCACGAGGGAGCACAAGTTGAAGGTTTATGACTTGACAACATCGCACAAAAACGAAATCGAGAGTATTAATCGTGAATTTAATGCTGAGCTCGACAGTTTAGAAAAATCCCATAAAGAAGCTTTAAAACACTTACAAACAACGTTGAAAGAGGAAGCGAGGCTAGCAGAGCAAGTACAAAAGGAAGAGTATTTGGCTCTTGACCAAAAGCTTCGAGCACAACTCACTGACGAAGTTTGTTTAAGGAAATCGCAGCTTCATGATCTCAAAGCAGAAACGGACAGAATAAGAGGTGAGTTGGAGACCAAAAACGATCAAAATGACCGAGAAATCCGCAACCTCAAGGCGGACCTTAAACTTTCCAATTCAGATCTTGAACGGGAAAGGATGCTGACAAAATCTCTACGTGATACGCTATCCGAGCAATCCGCTGCTCATATTGCTCTCGAGTCGAGTCACAGTGCGGTCTGTAGTAAAATAGAGAAGCTCACGGCAGATCTTGAAGAGCGTAGACGTTCAGTCATTGAACTTGAAAGATTGCTGCAAGTTGCCACTGAAGAGGAAACCAATGCCAAGCACAAATTGAGAGAAGAGGAAACCATGCGCCGCAAGTTACATAATCTTATTCAAGAGCTGAAGGGAAACATCAGAGTGTTTTGTAGAGTGCGACCTGTCCTCGAGAATGAAGCAACAACTGAGGTGGAGATGCACTTCCCGGATGGCCAAGAGTCAAAAGAAATCGAGTTGGTTGGGCCTAGCCAAGAGTCGGCACTCGGGAACGTGACAACAAAAACGCATCCGTTCTCTTTCGATCGAGTATTCTCTCCTCAAATTGGGAATGGCGACGTCTTTAAGGAGATATCCCAGCTCGTTCAATCCGCTCTAGATGGGTACAATGTATGTATATTCTGCTATGGGCAGACTGGGAGTGGCAAGACCTACACAATGTCTACAGAAGATGGAATGATTTCCCGAGCTGTGCGACAAATATATGAATCTGCTAGTGACCTGCAAGAGAAGGGCTGGAACTACTCCATCGACGGCCAATTTTTGGAGATCTATAATGAAAACATCAATGATCTACTTGGTCGAGTGGACGAGTTTGACAAGAAGAAGCACGAGATAAAACACGATAAGCAGAAAACATCAGTGACAGATCTCATAACCGTTCAGCTCGATTCTCCAGGTCGCGTGACTTCTTTGCTGAAGAAGGCGGCTGCCAATCGGTCGGTGGCAGCTACCCGTGCGAACGAGCGGTCGTCCAGATCCCACTCGGTTTTCATTCTGAAATTGGCTGGGAGCAACAACATCACAAGAGAGACCAGTGAAGGCACTCTGAACCTTATTGATCTTGCTGGATCGGAGCGACTAACACAGTCAGGCAGTACTGGAGATCGCTTAAAGGAAGCGCAAGCCATAAATAAATCCTTAAGCTCTCTCGGAGATGTCATCTATGCGTTGGGAAATGCAAAGGAAGGAAGTCATATTCCGTACAGGAATTCCAAGGTAAGCTTGACTCATATCCAAACTAACAGAACAAGCTTACATATCTACTGCAGAATTCACTGGGTGGAAACAGCAAGACGCTGATGTTTGTCAATATCTCGCCGCTCCAGCAGCATCTCAACGAGACGTTGTGTTCTTTGCGCTTCGCGACGAAAGTCAACAACACGCATATTGGGACTGCCAAGCGCAGTAAGGTCTAGTCATGGAGGACACGGACTAGACAATGTAAAAAAAGCAACAGTATTACTTGTACAAGTGGGATAATAACTTCCCCATTCCCTCAACGAAAGCGCGCTCTCAGCAGCCAGTCCATTCAGCCTCCAAATCCGTAGATGGTTCGACCTTGTCGTTTCAAAGCGTAAATAACGTCGAGCGAAGTCACCGTCTATCAAGTTAGTATTCATGGCGCATGAGGCAAAACTTACCTTGCGCTTAGCGTGTTCCGTGTAAGTCACAGAGTCCCGAATGACTGACTCAAGGAAGCTCTTCAAAACACCGCGCGTCTCCTCGTAGATCATGGCAGAGATACGCTTGACGCCACCACGACGAGCAAGACGGCGGATAGCGGGCTTGGTGATACCCTGGATGTTGTCGCGAAGGATCTTGCGGTGTCGCTTGGCGCCGCCTTTTCCGAGTCCTTTTCCTCCTTTGCCGCGTCCTGACATTTAATAATGACAAGGAGTTAGTGTTGTGGAGTGGGATTTGGTGGTAGTTGATGAGTTGAGGTGTCGTCTGGAAGGGAAAATATTCAATTCACACGCATGAAGAGGCGAGTAGTACCATTTACGCGCTATCTGGATCGCAAGGATATCAATGCGGCGGAAGAAGATGAAGTTCGTCGCTCAACTTTCTGGTTTGTACTTCAATCATCTCCTATGCGAGCAGTTTTCCCACCTGCCCCACTGACAGTCAGGTGTAACCATCTGTTCTATTATTGGTTGGGGCGGATTCAAGAACAAAATTGAAAATCATTACTACAGTCACTGAATAAACAAAATTCTTTTTCATTCAAGCTCAGTCCTCGTGGTCAAACTCTCGCTTCTGATCAACAGCACTTCGCACGGCCTCCTCCCTGACCCTTTGATTGTCAATCGCCGTGGCTACTCCAAAAAGCTGGTCCATTTCTTCCAACGTTTTACCGGTGGTCTGCGACGTTAGCATGCTCAATGTCGTGGTAAAACATACCTCTGGTAAGTAGAACGAGCCTAGCATATTTGCAAAATTGAAACCCGCGAAGAGACTGAAAATACCCCAACCCAACGTATTAAGTGCGTGCGGACTAAATTGTGTCACGACAAAGTTAAATAGCCATTGGGACGAGGCGCAAAGGGCAACACAATATTCTCGCAGCCTGTTGGGATAAAATTCGCTACACATGATCCAGGGTACTGGACCCCTTTTATTAGCACGACACTGTATGAGTGGTATTACCAAGAAAAGCAGTAAGCGGTAACGTAAAGGTAAATGAATACCGTCATTGCAATTGACGCTTGCGAAATGCTTGTAGCACCAGCCACTGGTGGATGTGTCTTGAGCAGGACACCAATAACCAGCATAAATAACCCCATGAAGAAACCGCCCACAATGAGACACTTTTTTCGGCCAAATTGCTCAACAGCAAACAAACAGAGCAGCACAGTCATCACCATCTTGACGACGCCATATAACCAGTCACAATAAGACCTTCGAAATACCCACTGCTGCAAAAATCTGCGGGGCGTAGTACCCTATTGCATTCGTGCCCGAGAACTGCTGACTGAGCATGATGATGACACCAAGGCCCACACGCTTTCGGTTACCTTTGAGCAGCAATTCCCTCCAAGAAGCACCGCCAGACACCTCGCGCTCATGCTCAGTCGACTGGACAATCTCTTGAAACTCAGCCTGGAGCATCGGATTGTAGATATTAGTTCCGCGCATGTAGGCAAGATTAGCAAGTGCCTCGTCTTCGCGACCTTTCTTGGCAAGCCATCGTGGGGATTCTTTGAGTAAAAAGACGCCGAGGAAAAGCACACCACCGGCATGATTTGAATACCGACTGGGATTCGCCATTGGTTTGAGCTTGTCGGGCTCACGTGAAGATTTACTCCATAATCAATCCAATAGGAGATAGTCACGCCAGTAACAATGAAGAATTGCCACAGCCCAAGTAGCCTACCACGGACAAGTTTGGGGGCCATTTCGCTGACGAAAGTAGGCACGATCATAGTAACAGCACCTATCCCCAAGCCAGCAATAATTCGACCCCCATAAAATAAACCTAAACCCCCGCCCCCAACAGTCTGCGGATCGCTCCGATAGTGAAGATGATACTTGTAAGCATAAGGGATTTCTTTCGACCAAGCCAGTTGCCCACAGGAGACATCAGCAATGCCTGGAGTATGGAGACACAATTGGAGGAGATCGAAGCTTGCCTTGCCTTGTCGGCCGCAGAAGTACCGCTAGGAATATCGAAATCGCGAATGAACGACTTGAGGGTTAGAACGCCTCCTACAACACCTGAATTATAGCCCTACTTGTTAAGTCACTGGATATGGCGGACCTTTACGTACCCACATGAACGCACCGTGCATGAAATACATGTCAGAATGACAGTACGGAGCAGGCGTGTACGGTTTTGTATGTATTCGAGCTCGCCTTCCATGCTTAGGGGTGTTTGTCGAGCGGTTAGAGGAGCAGGACCTGCCACAGGAAAAGGACCCTTTTAATATACACTTTCCGTGGGGGTGGGGGAGCGTGGGGAATTCTGCTTGATTCACTCTGGACGAGGTTAAGGCAACAATTGGAAATTCGGTAAGAAGCTGAAAATACTATTCCGTTCATCCTTGCACGAGTGACATGTTTTCTCTACCAAGCGGTATGCGTTTTGCTCTTTGCTCTGTTAAGTTGGAGGCAGAGGAACCGAGCTCGGGGAGGTAAAGTACCAAATTCACAAAGTCCCGCGTCCCGCCCCTTTTCAAATAAACGCACTGATAGTGTCCTCAATCGGTTGAACTCTGCACAGATTTATCTTTCGATCCATTCACTTCTGACTTAGCACAAGGTATGGAGCTATCGGCGATGCCAAGATATTAGACAATATAATGAAGCCTTAATTCTATAATCTTGATGTCTTTGTAGAATACGTCTTTTGCATAGTCTTCAGGATTAGATAATTCGCGAGCATATGATATATGCGGGTTTATGGGCTCATTCTTAGCACACTGTTTTCCGCCGCCCAGTAACAATTGCACACGGTACTTTCTCAACCAACACCTCTTCGTCCCCAACGCAAGACCAGATAGAGCAACACCCTTTTCCAACTTCGTTTGTTTCTCTTTTTGGGACTTCCGTTGGGTCATCCCTGCCATCCAATAGACGAGTACTATATTGTTGTCTCCTTCTCACTGACGTATCAAAGAGATTGCAAACAATCTTTTCCTTGGGATTTGGCTTGACATCTTGATCTTCGTAGTCTCGGTTACTCCAATCCAGGCGTTGGATTTGGGGGACATCGACGTTTGAACTGAGAATCCAGTTTCAAGAAGGTCACCGACAACTGCCTTCTACCCTCTGTGTCTGGTGCCGCAATGAAAACTTACTTTAGGGTGACACCTAAGGTGGTGCCGAAGTTTCAGCTGCTTCGGACTGGTTATCTGTATGTAGCAATAATGTAAGTCACCGCACGTGGAACCGTCAGCAAGAGAACAGCGGAGAGGATTTATAGAACCAGACAATTTGTGCACACAGCATTGAGCAGGAGCTGTTTCCGAAGTGACAGTTCCCGTGCGAGCAGCTCTTGACTTTTGTCCGTAGTCCCGATCCCATAGCTGAACAGAGCTCCCATCCAAGGCATCAATCTTATAACCACCTCCTCTTCCTCGACAGCCATTCACCGCGCCCCTTTTTCCATAACGTCCAAATGGCACCAATCCGACACCCTGCCTTCCATTTCGTGGGCGAATTTGTTTTGGGTTTCGGTCACGGGATCTGGACTGGAACTCCCCCAACTTTTCCTGCAGCTGCAGCCCTCGGAAGCAGACGGGTGCAAAATCCCCTACCCTTTCTTTCTGCGACCAATCAGAATCTCAGCACCAGCCTTTATCACCTAGGCTTGCGTGTGCCCCACTGAAATTATGCCGAGGAGGTCTCCTCCATCAAACTTCTTTGGTGCCAATGACCTGCAGACCGCGGCTCCTTCTGGTGTTAAGGACTTTGTTGCCAGCTGTGGAGGCCACACTGTTATAACGAGCGTAAGTATCTATAATTGACGGGATTGCTCACACCTAGGTCCTGATCGCCAACAATGGTATTGCTGCCGTAAAAGAGATCCGGTCGGTTAGGAAATGGGCCTACGAGACTTTCGGTGATGAACGGGCCATTCAGTTTACCGTGATGGCAACTCCAGAGGATCTTACAGCAAATGCTGATTATATACGGATGGCTGATCAGTATGTGGAAGTACCTGGAGGCAACAATAACAATAATTATGCCAATGTGGACCTGATCGTGGATGTTGCGGAAAGGATGGGCGTACATGCAGTATGGGCAGGCTGGGGACATGCCTCTGAAAACCCCCTCCTTCCTGAATCGCTGGCAAAGTCAAAGATTGTCTTTATTGGCCCCCCTGGCTCAGCCATGAGGTCGTTAGGGGACAAAATATCATCGACCATCGTAGCACAGCACGCTAAAGTTCCGTGTATACCGTGGTCCGGCAGTGGGGTAGACCAGATTGTAGCAGACGAAGAAGGACTGGTCACCGTTGCAGATGACGTTTACGAATTAGGATGTATTAAGTCTGCCGCCGAGGGCCTTGCCAAAGCACAAAAAATCGGATATCCGGTAATGATTAAGGCTAGTGAGGGTGGAGGTGGAAAAGGTATACGGAAGGTAGAAAGCAAAGATAATTTCGAGAGCTCCTACTCCCAAGTCATCGGAGAAGTACCCGGCTCTCCTATTTTTGTGATGAAGCTTGCTAGCAATGCCCGCCATCTCGAAGTCCAACTACTCGCGGATCAGTATGGTAACAATATTTCCCTATTCGGCAGAGACTGTTCAGTCCAAAGGCGGCATCAGAAGATCATTGAGGAGGCTCCGGTCACGGTCGCTAGACCTGAAACCTTTGCGAAAATGGAAAAGGCAGCTGTTCGACTTGGCCGACTTGTTGGATATGTTTCAGCCGGTACAGTCGAGTATCTTTACTCACACGAAGATGACAAATTCTACTTTCTGGAGCTAAATCCACGTCTGCAAGTTGAGCATCCTACTACGGAAATGGTGACAGGGGTCGACCTCCCTGCCGCACAGCTACAAATTGCGATGGGCCTTCCACTTCACCGTATCCGAGATATTCGCTTGCTGTATGGCGCAGACCCAAACACATCTACAGAAATAGATTTTGATTTTTCGCTAGAACAAAGCACAACAATGCAGAGACGTCCAAAGCCAAGAGGGCACACAACTGCATGCCGAATTACCTCGGAAGATCCTGGTGAAGGTTTCAAACCTTCATCAGGCACCGTGCACGAGCTCAATTTTCGATCGTCCAGCAATGTTTGGGGTTATTTTTCGGTTTCTTCAGCTGGAGGCATCCACTCCTTTTCTGATTCACAATTCGGGCATATTTTTGCATACGGAGAGAATCGACAGGCGAGTCGTAAGCATATGGTTGTCGCTTTGAAAGAGCTTTCCATTCGAGGTGACTTTAGGACTACAGTGGAGTATCTGATTAAGCTGTTGGAGACGCCTGCATTTGAAGGTAATGTGTTCACCACTGGATGGCTGGACGAGTTGATCAGTAATAAGCTTACGGCAGAACGGCCTGATCCAATCCTTGCAGTTATATGTGGTGCAGTGACGAAGGCACACGTTGCAAGCGAAGCATGTGTAAACGCTTTTCGCCAAAGCCTTGAAAAGGGACAACCTCCGCCAAAAGATATCCTGAAAACAGTCTTTAATATTGACTTTATCTACGAAGGGCAACGATACAAGTTTACTTCAACAAGATCGTCGCAGGATAGTTACCATTTATTTATCAATGGGTCAAAGTGCAGTGTAGCCCTACGAGCATTGGCGGATGGAGGACTACTGGTTTTACTGAGTGGTAAATCACATACTTGCTATTTTCGGGAAGAAGCTGCAGCTACAAGAATATCAGTTGATTCGAAGACTTGTTTATTGGAGCAGGAAAATGATCCAACTCAACTGCGAACTCCATCCCCAGGAAAACTTGTCAAGTTTTTAGTTGAAAATGGCGAACACGTTAAAACTGGGCAAGCATTCGCTGAAGTTGAGGTTATGAAGATGTACATGCCTTTGATCACTTCCGAAGATGGCGTAGTTCAGCTGATCAAGCAGCCAGGAGCTACCCTGGAAGCTGGCGATATCTTGGCAATCTTAACCCTTGATGATCCTTCGCGAGTCAAGCATGCTAAACCTTTTGAGGGTCAACTACCGGATATTGGACCTCCTCAGGTTGCTGGTAGCAAAGTGCCACAGCGATTTAAGCTTCTTATTGGTATTTTGCGCAATATTTTAGAGGGATATGATAACCAAGTCATCATGGTGTCTACTATCAAAGAGCTTATTCAGGTTTTGCGCATGCCTGAACTTCCCTACGGAGAATGGAGTTCTGAATTTAGCGCGCTCCATTCACGGACCCCGCCAAAGTTGGATGCAGCTTTCGCCCAAGTCATTTCCAAAGCTCAAGGAAAGAACGGAGAGTTCCCGGCGAAAACTCTTCTCAAAACGTTTGAGCGCTTTATAGAGGAAGACCTCGGCGCTGCAGAAGGCCAACAACTTCGAAGTTTGCTCGCTCCTCTACTCGATATCTTAACGCGATATGCAGATGGCCTTCGAGTCCATGAATATCAAACATTCGTGCGCCTACTTGAGCAATATTGGACGATAGAGAGACTTTTCTCTGGACAGAATGTTCGCGACGAAGACGTCGTGTTAAAATTGCGTGATGAATACCGCGATAATACCCTTGGAGCCGTCGCTGTTGTTTTGTCTCACTCCAGAATTGGGGCGAAAAATAATCTAATGCTTGCGATTTTAGAAGAATTTAGACCAAGCAGTTCAAATACTCAACTCGTCGTTCGATATTTCAAACCTATGTTGAAAAATCTTACTGAGCTAGACCACCGTGCGACTGCTAAGGTTGCCTTAAAAGCTCGCGAGGTTCTCATTCAATGCGCACTTCCAAGTTTAGAGGAGCGCACTGTTCAACTCCAACACATTCTTCGAGCATCTGTCGTTGAGACAAAGTATGGTGAGTCTGGGTTTGATCATCGGTTGCCTAGCATGGACGTTTTGAAAGAAGTTGTAGACTCCAAATACACTGTCTTTGACGTCTTACCGGTTTTTTTCGCACATCACGACCAATGGCTTGGATTAGCGGCGACTGAACTATACATACGCCGGGCAAATCGAGCCTACTATTTGATGAGTGTGGATTATCATGTTGATGGTGACGGTCCATTCTTGCTCTCTTGGAAATTTCAACTACGTGGTGTTGCGGGATACGATAAAGAAGCTGGTCCCGGGAGTTTGCAGCCCTCACAACCGCCAACCCCTAGTGGTGAAGAAGGTTTCGATGTGAGACGCATTGCCTCCATAAGTGATATGTCATACTTCACATCCTTGAGCAAAAATCTAAATGAAGCAGACGCAAGGATGGGTGTTGCTGCCCCTGCGGCAACTCTCGACGATGTCGACGATGTTCTGACAAGAGCGCTTGATTTACTTCCGAGACAAAAATTAAATAGTGGACAGCATCTGCCAGACCTTAGTGGTAGAAGGAAACCAACGGGAGCAAAAGAAAAGAATGACGATAATCTGACGAACGTTTGCAATGTACTCGTGAGCGACGCAGAAACGATAGATGACAACGAATTGTTCCCCCTCATCCAATCTATTGTGGATGACTTCAAGGAGGAAATGCGAACTCGAGGTATTCGAAGAATTACTTTCGTTGTGGGTTATGGCACAGGAAGTTATCCCAAGTACTTCACATTTCGCGGTCCTTTATATGATGAAGATCAAAGTATTCGTCACATCGAACCAGCTTTGGCTTTCCAACTTGAGCTATCTCGGCTCTCCAACTTTCGGATTAAACCAATCTTCACTGACAACAGAAATATTCATACCTACGAAGCCATTGGGAAGGAAGTGCCCAGTGACAAAAGATACTTCACTCGAGCAATTGTCCGACCGGGAAGATTACGAGATGATATTCCCACTGCAGAGTACCTTATATCTGAAACGGATACGTTGGTTAATGATATCCTCGATGGTCTTGAAGTTATTGATTCAAACAACTCTGATTTAAATCATATTTTCATTAATTTCGAGCCTGTATTCAAACTTGGTGCAGATGAAATTGAAAATGCATTGGGTGGCTTTCTTGAACGATTCGGCAGGCGCCTCTGGCGCCTTAGAGTAACAAACGCCGAAATCCGAATTGTCTGCTCGGATGATGCAGGCAGTGTTACTCCAATCCGTGTTTTGATTAACAATGGTATAAATGTGAAAGGATGAAGACTAATATAAGTGTCCGGCTATGTCGTTCAAATTGAATTGTATGCGGAAATTAAGAATGATAAAGGGCAATGGATTTTCCGCTCTATTGGCCCAGGAGGTTCTATGCATCTTCGGGCAGTCAACGCCCCATATCCTACGAAAGAGTGGCTTCAACCAAAACGATACAAAGCTCACCTGATGGGTACTACTTTCGTGTACGATTTTCCAGATCTCTTCAGTCAGGCAGTAAAAGCATCATGGCATCAATATGGGGGAAAGAACAACTCTCAGCGTATTCCTGAAGATGTTTTTGAGTCTCGGGAACTCATTATTGATGACAAAGATGATCTAGTGGAAGTTAATCGTGATCCTGGTACTAATTCTTGTGGAATGGTGGCATGGCTCATCACTGCAAAAACGCCAGAGTATCCAAAAGGAAGAAGATTTGTCATTATTGCGAATGATATCACATTCAAAATAGGTTCCTTTGGACCCCAGGAAGACAGATTTTTCCATCAAGCAACTGAACTCGCGCGGAAACTTGGTATTCCTAGAGTGTATCTATCAGCAAATTCTGGCGCACGGATTGGAATTGCTGAAGAACTTATTCCCCACTTCTCAGTTGCTTGGAATGATCCTGGAGTCCCTGCGAATGGTTTCAAATACTTATACTTGACTCCGGAAAAGCACGCAAGATTTCAAGATCAACGCGAGGTTATCACCGAGCGGGTAGTGGAAAACGGAGAAGAGAGGTTCAAAATAGTCACCATTATTGGTGCTGAGGATGGTCTTGGAGTCGAATGTCTACGTGGATCTGGCCTCATCGCTGGTGCAACTTCGAGAGCTTATGAAGATATATTCACGATAACGCTAGTTACATGTCGTTCAGTCGGCATCGGCGCATACCTCGTTCGTCTCGGTCAAAGGGCAGTCCAAGTTGAAGGGCAGCCAATTATTTTGACTGGCGCTGGAGCACTGAACAAAGTTCTAGGGCGAGAAGTATACACTTCCAATCTGCAACTTGGAGGCACCCAAATCATGTACAAAAATGGTGTGTCTCACCTTACGGCAAACGATGACTATGAAGGAGTGGCGAAAATTGTGAAATGGATATCCTTTGT
>JAABUZ0100004169.1_pt1 | contig 20265 bp, 21 predicted proteins | sample 5562091 | NCBI WGS metagenome assembly JAABUZ01 (sample SAMN12813069, study PRJNA571459) | rock metagenome | isolation source: Antarctica rocks | place: Antarctica: Victoria Land, Linnaeus Terrace sud | collected 2015-12-21 | reverse complement strand
ATCCACGACGTCCACCGCTTTCTCGGTCTCGTCCAGGCTTTGCGGCGTGCCTGTTGCCGTGACAACGACAGCGCTCGCCACTGCGGGAATAGCCAGTTGCAAGGAAACGTTTTGCGCGCTGCTCAGAGTGAGCGGGCGCGGCGATTTGGGCAGAGTTAATCCGGGGGCTTCGGCGCGCAGCAAATACTCGCCGCGCGGCATGGAAAGGGCAAAATCTCCCCCATTATCCGTGGCGCCTCGGAAGCTTTCGCCGGTGTCCCGGTTATCGAGTCTCACCGTAGCGCGCGCGACGGAGGCGCCCGACGGGTCAGTCACTTTGCCGGAAAGACGAACGGTTTGGCTTTGCGCCCATGCAATAGTGATACTTGCCGGAACACAGAGAAGGCAAGCGCAGAAAAATAACGTTTTTTTGAAATAGTTAGACATGCAGGCAACCTCTCCCACGAAGGTGCAATTAAAATCCGCGCTTTTTGACGCGGGCTGAAGGCAGGTCTTCGGACTGACAGGCGCGCCCCGTTTCCGGGTGCTTCTACTGGCCTCTGCTTCCCAATTCAAACGGAATCAGCGCTTTTATTTGAGACGTTCGTTCCTGTTTACCGCTGCGGGGCAGTTCTGGACTTACACCAGATTCCCTCTTTCCACGCCGGAAATTCCGGCGTACCAACAGCACTCGTGAGCGTAGCACATACTACGAAAAGATGAAGAACAGGCTTACTCAGGTATACGCGGTTTATTTGATCGTCCTGCTGTCCCTTTTTCCGGGCACCCTCCTTTCCGCTTCGGCCGCCGGGGAACAGCGGTTTGTTTGGCTGTCCGATATTCATTTTGATCCGCTAGCCGATCCAACTCTCGCGGATAAGCTGGCCGCCGCTGAAGTGACGCAGTGGCAATCGATTTTTGCGAGTTCTTCCTCCTTGAAGTTTTCGCAATTCGGAGAAGATACGAACTGGCCTTTGTTTTCGTCAGCGATACAAGCGATCAGGAGAACCTTACCGGACCCGGCTTTCACCATCGTCACGGGCGATTTACTGGTTCATCATTTCCGCGAGCACTTCGATCAATCCGCTTCCGTTCACGACGACGCGGCTTTCCGCGATTTCGCGCGCAAGACCGCCGAGTTCGTTGGACTTCAGTTAAAGCAGATTGCTTTCTCCCGACCGGTGTTCATCAGCTTAGGGAATAATGATTCGGATTGCGGCGACTATTTGCTTCAGCCGGATGGGGCGTTTCTCCAAGGCACGCGCTCCCTCTTGGCGGATTTGCTGAAAGCGCCGAGCGATTCCTCTGTAGCCGATAGCTGGACAAAATACGGCGCTTATAGCGTGCCGCACCCTACGTTACGGCATTACCGCATTATTTCCGTTAATACGGTGTTGTTCTCCGCCCGGTATCGCAATGCTTGCGGCGATGGGCGTGATGATCCTGGGCAAGGCTTGATCTCATGGTTGGATGCCGAACTTGCCAGGGCGAAGCAGAAACGCGAAAAGGTTTGGCTCCTTTATCACATTCCGCCGGGAATTGACGGTTTTGCGACAACCCGCCACGACGGTACGGCGGTGCCTTTCTGGAAGGCGCCCTACCCCGAAAACTTTGATCGTCTTCTGGCCCGTTATCAAGGGACGATTGCCGCGAGCTTCGCGGGCCACACGCATACGGATGATTTTCGTTTGACCGGAGCGCCGGGCGCGCGCCGCGGCCTGGTGCTGATGACGCCAGGTTTAAGTCCGATTGTGAAGCAGAGCCCGGCTTTCCGCGTCGTGCAATTTCAAAGCAATGGCGTGCTGAGGGATCAGACAACTTACTATCTGAGCAGTTTGAGCGCACCGGAGTGGAAGCGGGAGTACAGCTTCGATCAAGTTTGGGGGTTTCGCCAGCTTAACTATAAGAATTTCGACAAGCTATACCGGCGCATTGAGGCGTCGCCGGAAGCGCGTGAGCGCTGGAGCTTGCTGTACTCGGTTTCTCATCCGGAGGGCGGCAGCATTACGAATCAAAGTTTCTGGGCGCTGCACTGCGCGTCGGGTCATACTACGATCAGCGATTATCAAGCTTGCCTGTCGCCGCATGGAAACATCGGCGAGCATTAGACCGCCTAAGCCTGCTTTTCCGCCAGATCACCCACGAGCGGAAGCTTCACTCTCTTCCCTTGATAGGCAGTTACCATCAAATAGATCCACAGGCCAAGAGTAAGGAGTCCGATTAACGGAAAGAGCACCAAACCGAAGCCGTGCGTCACAATACTGAACACAATCGAAAACGCGATCAGGCCAAGGTGCGTGAAAATTGACTGAAAGGCATGAAACCGGACAAACTTGTTCCGGTTATATGGATCAATCACCAGGAAAATGATGCCTGTGATGAAGCCGGCCAGATAGCAAAGCGCTCCGGCCACATTCTCGCTGATGCCCATCGCTCCTGTCGCGGCGGACGATGGTCTCGCCGTGTAACCCGATGTTCCTGTTGCTCCTCCCATGGAAGCGCCGCAGTTTGGACAAAAGCTTCCGTTCGCCTGCGTTCCGCAATTTGGACAATAAGCCATCAAAATCCCCTCTCTTGAAATTTTAGATTGGTTTGAGTTTATCGCAGGTTCGACGCCATGGCTAGGCCGTTACAGGACGGCGAACCAGCGCGCGCAGTACTAAATTCACCGCTATCATCAGCAAGGAGAAAAACGGCAGCAACAGCAAAGCACGCCGGTACTGATCGCCCTGCGCCAGCGCTCCAATGATTTTGGAGCTAACCGCCAAGCCGATCCATCCGCAAGTGATCACAATGCCCAGGGCAGTCGCCGCGCCGCGATGAAAAGTGTCGCCGACAATCGCCAAGGTTGTCGGAAAGACAGGCGCCATGCTAAGACCGGCGCAGAAAACGGCAATGGTGATAGCGGTAGGCGACTCCAACGACAGCATCGCGTAAGTCGTGATCGCCATCAAAACAGCGGCGGCCAACGTCACGGTAAGCGCCGGGACTCGAATCAACACTCGCGAAACAACAACGCGGCCCACCAGAATACCGAACGCAAATCCATAAGCAACCACGCGTCCGGCGGTGGCCGGATCAAAGTTCCTGGTCATCAGATAAGTCTTCAGCCAATTCCAAACGCCGACTTCGCACGCCACGTACAGGAATAGAAAGAGCGACAATAACAGCAGCGCCGGCCGGGAAATCAAGGCAGGCACTTCACGGAGGCGAAAGCTGGCTTCGCCGGAGGGCGACGGCATCTTGGTAGCAGCATTAACCAGCAGAGCTAAAGCCGTTAACGCCGCGATGGAGTAGCAGAGAGTAGTCGGCTCGATATTTTCACTGCCGACATAGGTGGTCGCAATCCCGCCCAGTCCAAAGAACAGGTTTAAGAAATTGAGGGCCGAACCCCGGCGTGTGGGGTCGATTGCGCCAACCAGTGAATTGGCGCCCGTCACCACAATGCCGCCGCCGACTCCCAATACGAAATAATCAACAAGCAGGCCGCCGTAGCCGCCCGCGTTGGGCGCGCCTATTAAATAAAGCGATCACCACCAATGCCAAGCCCGCCAGCAGCGCCAGCTTGCTTCCCTTTACATCAATCACGGGTCCCGCCGAGAGTGAAGCGACCACCAAACCAAGAGCCTGGGCCAGCGCCAGACTGCTCTCTTGTTCGGGGCTGAGATGGTACGTAGGCAACAGCGCTCCCAGAATGGGAGCAATTAAAACATAAACGAAGATGGTCAGCGTGGCCGCTAGGATGAGCACCGAAAGAATAGTATCAAATAAATACTTTTTCACGCCGAGCCGCCCATGAACCGCCGCCGGTTCCTGCATGGGTCCTTTGCCGCTTTCGCCGCCTCGCGGTTAAAAGCAAAGGGTTCGGAACTCGGGAACAGGCTGCCGGGTACAATAACCCATAAATTCCTAATGCAAACACGTTGTGTATTTGCGTATTTCTTCACCGCAGTAGTTCTGTGTGTTTGCTGTGGTTGCGGACAGGAATTTCAAATGGTTCCTTTGTCGCCTGCATTTACTACTTTAAATCTCCCAAAGGTGCCTGTGATTCTCGTCGGGCAAGCTCTGGAGAATTGCCATCCCCTAGGTCCGGCAGAGGATTCGAGATGGGACAACCGGCCAGTCCAGCTTTGGAAAGTCAGAGTGAAAGTAGAACAGGTCGTACAAGGCGAGGTCCCGCCCGGGAACCTGGACATTTTCTACTTTGTCGATCTAGGCTTCTCCAGTGGCGGCTGGTCTCGTCTGATGAACATTCATCGGGGGCACTCAGAGATATTCTTTTTACAAAAAGATGGCAATCGGTGGCGCACCATCTGCGACGGCTGGAGAAGCTGTGTTTTATGGGTGCGGACAGGTACGCACTATAACTATAAGATCGATTCCACTCTGCCGATAGAGGACACTCTGGTGAACCTCGCGTTGAGCAGAGGAGAGCAAACCAGCGATGGGCAAATGATCGACGCTATCTATCATACGGTGGAAGTGGCACGTTGGGGATGGACGCCTGTCATCAACAGACTGCAGCAACTAGCCAACGAGGATCAATCTCCGCCCGTGCGCGCCGTTGCTCTCGAAAATCTTCGGAAGCTGCAGGAGTACTACGGCAATGGGAGCAGACTGGTGCCGCAAAACTAATCCAAGGGTGGCCTATAACTCGCCTTTATGCCGCATCGGAAAGATTCCAAACTGATAACGAAAGAGAAACTTAAATGAAATTAGTTATTAAAATCATATTTCTGTTTGTTGTTCCCACAATCCTTGGCAATGCGCAATCTTCTACGACGGGTCTAGCGCCAATTATGGGAGCCCAGCCTGCAAAGCTCAATCCACTGCCGCCGTATGCGGTGTACCGGCATTTCCTCGTGTGGGTCAATCAACTCGACAAAACCGCTACTGCTTCGGGTGCCAGTGACCCTTACCAATTCGCCGCGCCCTTCAGTCGAGCGAATCTGCAGCACCAGCACCTTGACATCCTGCGTGATGCCGCTCATCGCTTCGACACTGATCTACAAGCACACCAAGCCCGTGCGCAAGGGGTTATCACTCGTTACCGGAAGCAAGCAAAGGAAGCCTTGGCACAAGGAAAAGCCCTTCCGTCCGCTCCGCCTGAAGTTCACGAATTGGAACTGGAACGAACCGCCCTGCTGATCCACCACTATGCGACATTGCGAACCGCTCTCGGCCCGGATGTCAGTGCGCAGTTAGACAAATATCTCGGTTATGAATTTGCCCCGCATATCAAACTAAGACGGATTACTGCGCCTACCGCCCCGGCCCAAGCCATTCAGTGACTCGCAACTGTTCGGGGATCACGGCCTAATTACAGCGGCCTTGGCTCGCGAAGGCGACCGCGCGAAACAGCAGCGGACGGCATGAAAACTACTCAGGCATGGAGCGCAAGAACGGTTGGCAATGGGCCGAGCAAGCCGGAGACGAGTCTCTCTACGGGGGTCCAGCACTTACTCGGTCGGGCCAGCTGGAATGCCGACGAAGTGCGGGATATTTGTGCGCCCTATGTGGTCGAGCACCTCGGCGATCCGGAAGCGGTGCTCATTGTCGACGAGACCGGGTTTCTCAAAAAAGGGCGAGGGAGCGTGGGCGTGCCGCGCCAGTACGTGGGCACGGCGGGCGGGGTGGAAAACTGCCAGATGAACGAAGACTTTCAACGCCGGTTGACCCAAGCCGGGGTGGAACTCGCTTGGCCCTGCCTGCATCCTGTGTAGACGGAAAACTGAATCCTTCTCTATCCCACAACTGACGGCTCCAGCGCGTTTTCTCCAATCTGCTGCCGCCATAAAGCGTAGTACAGGCCGGTGTGCGAAACCAGCATCGCGTGATCTCCCTGCTCCACGATGCGCCCTCTTTCGAGCACGTAAATCCGCTCGGCATGCATCACGGTGGAAAGCCGGTGGGCAATCAGAATCGTCATCACATCCGACCGCTCTCCCACATCGCGAATCGTGCGGGTGATCTCTTCTTCCGTGATGGAATCCAGCGCGGAGGTAGCTTCATCGAATACCAGCAGCCGTGGCTGCCGCAGCAGCGCCCGCGCAATCGAAAGCCGTTGCTTTTCGCCGCCCGACACTTTAACCCCTCCTTCGCCGATCAACGTATCCAGGCCCTTATCCGCGCGCGCCAGCAAGGAGTCCGCGGCCGCCCGATGCAGCACATCCAGGCACTCCGCATCCGTCGCCTCCGGGCGCACAAAAAGAAGGTTCTCCCGAATACTTCCGGAGAAAAGCTGGGTGTCCTGCGTCACGAATCCGATCTGCGCCCGCAACTCGTCCGGATCAATTTGATCCGCCGCGATGCCGTTGTAGCGGACAACGCCGCCATGCGGCTGGTAGAGGCCGACCAGCAGCTTCACCAGCGTTGTCTTCCCTGCCCCGGAAGGCCCGACGAAAGCGATGGTCCCGCCGCGTTCGAGACGAAAGGTAACGTCGCACACAGCGGGCCGGTTGGCCGTTCGATGCTGAAAAGTGACATCGTCAAATTCAAGCGATTCCAGATTCCCGAGCGGAGCCGGATGCGCTGGCTTTGCTTCAGGCGGAATCCGCAGAATCTCTTCCAAATTGTTGAGCGACGCTTCCGTTTCACGGTAGATATTGATGATATTGCCGAGTTCCTGAAGCGGGCCGAAGATAAAAAACGAATAGATAAAGAGTGAAAAGAATTGCCCAACCGTGATGCGCTGCGTAAAAATCAAGTAAAGCATCAGGAACAGAATGCTGGTGCGCAGCAGATTCACTGCTGTTCCCTGCAGAAAACTGAGGCTGCGCAGATAACGCACCTTCTTCAGTTCCAGTTTCAGGATCTTTTCCGTTGTGGTATTTAATCGGCCAATTTCCTGCCGCGCCAAGCCCAATGTTTTCACGAGCTCAATGTTCCGTAATGATTCCGTGGTGGACCCCGCCAGCGCTGTTGTTTCGGCTACGATGACTTTTTGAATGGTTTTGATTTTGCGGCTCAAAACAGAACTGATGACGCCGAGCACGGGAACCGTTAACAGGAAGGCGGGTGCAATGATCCAGTCCACCCGTAAAGAGTAAATCGTGACAAAGATAACGCCCACAGTTGCTGTGAACAGGATGTTGACGAAGGCCGTGATGAAACGCTCCACATCGGTTCGGACCTTCTGCAGTTTGCCCAAAGTTTCGCCGCTCCGCTGGTCTTCGAAGACGGCGTAGGGCAGCGACAACGAACGCTCTACTCCGTCAGCATAAAGCTGCGCTCCAGTCCGTTGCGTGACGACGTTCACAAAGTAGTCCTGAAAATTCTTGGCAACTCGGGAAACAAACGCCACCCCGACAGCCGCACCTAGCAAGAGGCTCACGCCGCTGATGAACTGTTGATGCGTGTATTGATGGAATTTGGTGGCGTAATTGTCGATGATGTAGCGGAAGATCAAGGGGTCAAGCAGCGAAAAGATCTGGTTTACCGCCGCTAATAACAAGGCCAGGCACACCAGCGGCCAATGCCTTCTCAGGTAATAAATCAGGAGAGCCATTGTTTCTTCAAGCTACCGCACCAGGTGAAACTCGGTTTGGCGTGACAGGACCCAGGAAGCATGGCCGGAGGCGTCAACCGCCGCATCTTCTTCCAGGCCCATTTGCGTTTCCTGGTTCTTCCATTCAGGAACAGGCGTCCAGGCGGAAAGCTCGATGGAAAACCAGCTCATGGGAAGGACCTGGACATCGCCTCTGCCGGGAACGCCTTCCTGCCGATCCCATAACCCGATCAGCGGACCAGCGGCATGCCCGTGATCGCCAATCGGATGGCTGTAAACAGTTCCTTTGATTCCCGACGCGCGCATGGCGTCGAGCGCATCTTTCAAAATCTCATTGCCGGTTGCTCCTGGGCGAAGACGTCCGAGCACCATGTCCTGCAGGCGATTGCCGTTACGCAGAGCCTGTTTCAAACCGGGAGGCGCATCCGTTTCACCGGGGCGCAGAACATAGCCCATGTGCTGCGTGTCGGTATTAAGGCGCATGGCGGTAATGCCGAAATCCGTGTGGAGAACATCACCGCGTTCAATCACGATGCCGCCCGCTTTGTGGAGAAAATCCAATCCCTGCCGGGCTCCGGCCCGTTGCACCATCACAGACGGGTGGAACCAAGTTCCGAAGCCCTTATCGTTAACCTGCTGGCGCAGCCACCACACTACGTCTTCGTCCGTCGTTTTTCCCGGCGTGATGACCTCGCTTGAAAAAGCCCGCGAGATGAGCTGGTGAACAATTGTCATCATCTCGCGATACGTCGGCAGCATTGCGGGAACACGCAATTCCTGGTATTCGAGAGCCAAATTCTCGGCATGAATCACCCGCTTCGCCTGGTCGGGGCCAAGCGCGGCCATCAATTTTTCCTGCACTCCCACGGTCAGCCCATCGGAGAAAGCATGAGTATCCGAAACATCAATAGCGATGTTCTTCGGATGACGCGAATCAACCAGCTTGCGCAGCACCTGCCACTGTGAATCGCCGTAGATTTCATGATTGGGCGCGTCGGGATCGCGATAAACGGTATAGAGACCGCCGTTGGAATCGCCGCCCAGCGCGAAACGTTCGACTTGTTTCGAGGGTCCCGCATCGTTGAAAACATAGATTGTGGTCCGGCGTGCCGCGAAAACAGTGGGCGACACTAGCGAAAAAAAGGCGGGATCTTCCGCATACTCACGGCAGGCCACAATCCACATAGCTACGCCGTGCTTCCTCATCAGCATCGGAAGATTTTGATTCAGACGCGTTTCCAGCCAGGACTGTTGCAGGGCGGCTTGCGCTCGGAGAGTAGGGGGAAGAACAGCGGAGTCAGAGGCAGTTGCTGATCGCGTGAGCAGCATGGCAAATGCTGACAGAAGGGCGCGGGTTGGCAGGAAACGCATACGGATAATCCAAATTAGCCGAATGCGCGTCGCGCGATTACGGAGGCAGTCAGTTTACTTCCTGGAAGGAAGCCGTAGCGTCGTCATAAGCGCAAACAGTTCCACAAGCAATATCATATAGCCATCCATACACGGCCAAATTGCCCTGTGCGATGCGCCCCGCCACGGAAGGATGCGTACGCAAATGATTTAATTGCAGCACAATGTTTTGCTCCAGTAGGGAATGGAGGAAAGCGAGCTCGTCAGATTGGGAAGAAATTGCTTCCGCAACACTCAAAGCGGCGTGCGCGTTTTCGAGCCAGCGCCTGACGGTCGGCATTTTACTTAGCCCCTCCTGATGCATTAAGCCCTTCATAGCGCCGCAATCGGTATGTCCGCAAATGACAATCTGATCGACCTTCAATGCTAAAACAGCATATTCAATAACGGCGGAAACGCCTCCAATGAATCCGCCGTAGGCAGGAACGATGTTGCCGATATTGCGGGCAACAAAGATATTGCCCGGACCGGATTGAGTAATCAGTTCGGGATCGATGCGGGAGTCAGCACAGGTTATAAATAGCGTGTGCGGCTCCTGCCCTTCTTCCATCACCTGCTCATAGACTTCACGGCGGCGTGGAAACACATCCTTACGAAATTGGCGAACGCCCTTTAGGAGGCGTTCGCGTGATTGTTCCAGGGAAACGTTTGACGGCATTGGAACCAGTTTCACATCCTGAGTTAGCTTAATAAAGAATGGTTGTTCAAACTAAGCCAAACTGGCTGCGCATTCTACGGCAGATCGGACGTCCTGCTATTGCCTTATGCTGTATTTCGGCAGTCACGACGGTGCTCAACTACATTGATCACCCGTTCAAGCCTATTGCGATTCCTGACCTTACTATTTCCCTGCTTGGCGCGGCGCTCGGAATCCTGCTTGGCTTTCGCACCAATTCCGCCTACGCACGCTGGTGGGAAGCTCGCCAGCTTTGGGGCGGTTTAGTGAACAGTTCCCGATCCATCGCGCGGCAGGCTGTCTCATTCACGCGGGACCTTCCCCCTGGGCAGCAAGCGGCTGGAGACCAGTTCGCCCACCGGCTTGTTTACGCTCAAATAGCATTTGTTCATTCGCTGCGCTGCGCACTGCGCAAGCAATCGCCTTGGGAAGACATCGCTCCGTTCCTCGGCGTCAAGTTGATGGCAAAACTTCAAGGAGAACAGAATGTTCCAGCCGCGCTTTTACAGTTCATGGGAGAGGACGTCGCCAGCGCGGCCCATGCAGGTCTGTTGACGGAATGGCGGCTCACCCGCCTTGACAGCACGCTGACGGATCTTTCCAATATCCAAGGTGGTTGCGAGCGCATCAAGAACACGCCGCTGCCGCGTCAATATGATTATTATCCCGAACTGTTCGTGAAAGCGTATTGTCTGCTGTTGCCGCTTGTCATGGTGGATGAACTGAAGCTTTTTACGCCGTTGGTCACGCTGCTGATCAGCTTTGTGTTCTTAATTTTGAACCGTATTGGAAAGAATCTGGAAGATCCTTTCGAAAATCAGGTTTATGACACTCCCATGACAGCGCTTTCGCGCACCATTGAAATCAATCTGCGGCAGGCTCTGGGCGAAACGCAACTACCGCCGCCGGTTCAGCCGGAAAACGGCGTGCTATGGTAACGGCCTGACATCCTTAAAAGGCAAATCCCACGCGGGCGATCACGGTTCGCGGTTGCAGGAAATGCGTGCCGCTGAAGGTGGAAAGAAAGTTATAAACGGCAACCAGATCCGTCAGGTTTTCGATTTGTATGGAGGCGGTGATGCGCCTGGGACCTTCGGCGTGAAGCAGATTGTCCGTGCCAACCGCGAGATCAAAGACATTTCTGGGCTTAACGCGGTCCGGATTGTGATCGTCGTTTTCTGTTCCGGTTTGCGGCAAGGTCAGCAGCTTCGAAGTGCCCGTACCGCTGCAGTTTGCGATGGGAGCCGCAAAAGAAGCGTAAATACCGTTGCAAGCAAAGCCGATGGAAGTCTGCTGAGCGGCAGTTAATTGGAGGGCAGCGGCAACGTCCGGCACTCCACTAACTACCATGCCGCTGTCATAGCGCCAGATGAAGCTGAAGTACTCGGCATTACGCGGACGCTGATAGCGCACGTTCACGGTGGATTGCAGTTCCTGATCGTGATCGATTCGGAAGACTCCTTCAGGAACATTGGTTGTGTTCAGCAAACCGCCCGCCTGAGGCGGAAAGTAACGGGCGCGGGTGTGTCCGACCGTCCAATAAGTAATGAAGCCGTGGATATTCGTGCTGCTGACGCGCGCGGTTACGCCGTCTAGCTTTGAGTTGTGCCAAGCAATCGGAAAGGTGATGGTGGTATTCTGCAGAGCGCTGAAGTCATAGGCGTTGTTTGTGTACTTCCAAAAGTAGTCAGTGTCAATCAGAATATATTTGCCGATGCCCTGCTGAAAGCCGAGGTTATATTGATTGCGACGACCGGGTGCAATCGCCGGCGCCTGACTAACGCCCAGCACCGCTAGAGCTTGGCCGTTGGTAAGCCCGGACGCGCTCGAAAGCAGCAGGTTTTCATTGAAGGGAGTTTCGAAAGTCCGCGAGAAAGCGGCACGCAGCACGGTGTTGGTTTTTTTGACGTTATAGGACAGGCTGACGCGCGGCTGCGCCGCGCCGTCGGAAGTTAATCCATAATAAGTGTCGCCGCGCAGGCCAACGCTTACCAGAAGATTGCCGAGCGTAATCGAGTCCTGGATGTAGGCTGCATACTGGTTCACGTTGTGAGCGGCGCGGTACTGAAACAGCTTGCCTCCTCGCGAAAGATCGAAGGGGATCAGACCAGGCTGAAGATTTCCGTTAGCAGAATAGCTCAGAGCCTTGCAGGTGTTCGGATCTCTGATCGAAGATGCCGTTACCGGCTCGCCGTTCGCGCTGTTGCACACAGCGTTAAACGCCGGATCGGTGATGCCGAAATCGAAGGATTCAATAAGGCGAGTCTGCTTGAGGTCGATACCAACTTTAATCGTGTGCCGCCCCTTGTTGACCGAAAGATCGCTGCGGAGACCGTAGTTCAAAAGCTGGCGGCTTTGGCTTTGGGTAGAAGGAGTATCGGCAAAGGGATCACGGCTGGGATAGTAGTTGAACTGATCCTTGCGCGCATACAAATTCGCGGTTAGGAGCATTTGAGAGTTGAAAGTGTGCTGATAGCCGGGCGCAAAATTCCAGGTCACTACTTTTTGCGTCTGGTCCTGGCCTTCCTGATCGTAGCTGTTGGGAATCTGTATCCAATTACGGGCGGTGAATATGTTCAGGTGGAATACGTCCCTGGGTGAAGGCTGATAGTCGAGGCGGTCGAAAACAGTTTGGTTGTTGCCTTTGTCGTGAAAGGGAGTGAACTCCGGACTTTCGAGAAAACGCCCGCTGCGCGCGCCGTCCAGCGCTATGAAATTGCCGAATTTCTCGTTTCCGAATCCGTAGCTGATTTCGCCGCCGACGGAACCGAACGTCCCGTAATACGTTTCCACGCTACCGAACTGCTTATTCGCGCCCAAGCCGGACCGCGTGGTAATCTGGTCGACCAAGCTGCTTTTGTCGCCGAATTCAGCGCTGGGCGCGCCGGTCGTCATCGACATGCTTTGGATGGCGCTGGTGGGAAGCTGCGTGGAAAACACCTTGCTTTGCTGATCGCTGATCGGCTGGCCGTCGATCACAAAGGAGACCTGCGCATGATCCCCCAGGGGGTGAAAGGAACCGTTCGCATCCGCCGCGACACCTCCGGTGCTCAGAGTGATGGCTTGACTCAGGCCAGCTCCGGGATCGAAAGACGGCAGTTTTGAAAAAGTGTTACGGTCCACATCCACGTGAGCCATGGGATCATTCTCAACCAAATCGGCTCCTGTGGCTTCCACTTCCACCGTGGTAGCCCCGCCAGCTAACACCAATGATGCCTGAACTTTGATCGGCACCGAGTTGCGAACAATCACGTCCTGCTGGAATGGCGAGAAACCAGGAGAACTAACGGAAAGATGGTACTGGTTCGGCGGCACGTTGATAAACCGTAGTTTTTGATCGGAACCTGCCTGCACGGATCGCGAGTAACCCGTGATGGGATTACTCAATGTGGCTTTAGCCGTTGGAACAATAGCTCCACTAGGATCTATCACGGAGATTTCAATTGTGCCGGTGTTGCCGAGAGACTGGGCGGACACCAGCGAGCACGCAAGCCCTAGAAGCACACAAGTAGGTAAAACTAGGCGCACCATGGATAAACTTTCATAATTTGGGTCTAAATCAGCAGCTTACCGCTTTGGGAATTGAGCAGGGCCACACTGTATAGGGCGAAAAGTAAAGCCTTCAAGTTTCTCTTTTAATGTTTTTAGATTGAAAGACTTATTAAACGGCAGCCGCCGTGACATTGGCCCCGGCGATTTCGGCCACAATACCGGCGGCCTGCTGGCAATCGGCGCGAGTCACGTCACCGTGGGTGACCATGCGCATGTGAGTGGCATTGATGCCGTTGGCGAGAACACCTCCTTGTTTCAATTTCCGGCTGAACTCCTCCGTAGCGATACCGAGGCCGCTGATATCGAAAATAATAATGTTGGTTCTGACGCGAGAAGGATCAAGCGCGATGCCGTCCATCGCGGCAATTTGTTCCGCTAGAAAGCGGGCATTGGCGTGGTCATCCGGCAGATGCGCCGGGGACTCTTCCAAAGCGATAAGACCTGCGGCGGCAAGAACACCGGCTTGGCGCATTCCGCCGCCGAGGCGCTTACGGTAGAGCCTTCCTTGCGCGATCGCTTCCGCTTCGCCGACAAGCAGAGAGCCTACAGGAGCACCCAACGCTTTTGATAAGCAGAACATGACGGAATCCACGTCACGGGTGATACGTGACACAGGAACGTTTGTAGCGGCGGAAGCGTTGAAAATGCGAGCGCCATCTATGTGGACCTTCAATCCGCGCGCATGAGCTTCTCCGCAAATTTCGTCAATGGCGGCAAGCTCATAAACCGTCCCGCCCGCCATGTTGTGCGTATTTTCCAGGGAAATGAGAGTTGTAGGCGCATTATGAGGGCCTTTGGGCCGTAGCGCGGCTTTGATCCCTTTCCAAGTCAAAAGACCGTCAACAGTGGGGATAGCGCGCGGCACGCAGCCAGCGAACCAGGCCATCATGGAAAGTTCCCAATCAATGATGTGAGATCGCGCTTCGCAGATAATCTCCTCACCGTGATTGGTGTGGAGCTTAAGAGCAATCGTGTTGCCCATGGTTCCGGTGGGCACAAAGAGAGCGGCTTCCTTGCCGAAAATTTCCGCGGCTCGCGCTTCCAGGCGATTAACAGTAGGATCTTCGCCATAAACGTCGTCCCCCACTTCGGCGGCTGCCATGGCTGCGCGCATTTTCGCGCCGGGGCGGGTGACAGTATCGCTGCGGAGATCGATTAAATGTCCATCGGCCATACAAAAAGGATAACTGGTGAGACAGTTCGGCTCATTGACGATATAGGATTGTGAAGGCAGGGACGCAGCAATAAACTGAATGAAACTTGGCTTAATTAATTCCGCTTGGCTGGGAACATCCGTTGATACCGCCCGAGGTATTCAACTCACGAAAGAGATCGGTTTCGACACCATCGACATTTTCGCGGACCCGCTGGAAGTTACTCCTCGGGAAAAGAGAACGATTCGTGAAAGCTGCGAAAGGGCTAACCTGCCCGTCATCTCCGTAGTCTGCTGCGCTTTGGGTATCGCCGATTTCAACACGCCGGTTCGACGATTTCACCTTCAGCGGGCCAAAAGCTACCTGGAGTTCGGGTACGACCTTCAGGCAAAGAATCTGCTGCTGGTGATCGGCGAATACATCTGGAATCAGGAAGTCATTGCTCCGTCGGATCAGTGGAAATGGGCTGCCGAGGGTGTCGAAGAGCTCGGCTCCCATGCAGAACAACTCGGTCTTGAGATCGCGATTGAGATTGAGCCCTTTCCTCTCTCGATTGTGAATGACATTAGCAAGATGGATCAATTTTTGCATGATGTCTCGCGTCCCAATGTCAAAGCCAATATCGATGTTTCTCATCTGGCGCTTGCCAAGGATGGAGCGGGCGAAATAGCTCGACTGACCGGACGAATCGCGCATGCCCACCTGTCGGATTGCGATGGAAAGAAGCATGGCGATCTTCCTCCCGGTCGAGGCGTCGTGGACTTTCCTCCGTACCTCCAGGCGTTGGCCGAGTCAGGTTTCAGCGGAACGGTCAGCATTGAGCTTGAGTATTCGCCGGAACCCGGCAAAATCGTGGATTGGGTGCGTGAAGCCTATCAGTCAGCCAGCAACTTGATGGCTTCGCTGGGAGTTCGCCGATAGATGAAGGGCGCGCCGCAGCTTCGTTGCTATATGAACTTGATGGCGCTGGACTCGCTTCCGGAAAGTTCGACCGGCCCGCATGGCGCTTTCAGGCAACGAATGGAGACCATTCGCGAGGCGGACTTTGCCGGCGTGCAGTTCGCTGATGGAGGCACGGCGGAGCAGCTTTCGTTATGCCGCGAACTCGGCTTAGCCATCGTGGCCAGCGGGCGCGTTAACGCTCCGGAAGACGCCGCGAGGCTTGCCGAAACCTTTGCCGGAGACGGATACGAATGCGCCACTCTTCACGTTGGCTGGGGACTGGAAGATGATAACGAGGCCGCGCGCCTGATCGAAAGCATTCTGGAAGCCGGGCGGCGCTGGCGTGTTCCGTTGTATATTGAAACGCATCGCGCCACGATTTGCCAGGATATGTGGCGTACCGTGGGCTTTGTTCGCCGTTTCCCTTCCCTGCGCTTCAACGGTGATTTCTCGCATTGGTACACCGGCCAGGAAATGGTTTACGGCGGTTTTGAAAGGAAACTGGCGTTTATCCAGCCAGTGCTGGAACGCGTGCGCTTCCTTCACGGACGAATCGGGAACCCTGGATGCATGCAAGTGGCGCTCGATCCCGATGCGCCGGAGCAACCGCTTTATGTCAAACACTTCGAACAACTTTGGACAGCCTGCTTCTGCGAGTTCCTGCGGAAGGCGCAGCCGGACGAACAGATAGGCTTTGCGCCCGAACTTCTTGCTTCCCGAATCTATTACGCCCGAACTTTTAACAACGAGGAAGAAAGCGATCGATGGCAGCAGTCGCTCCTCTTAAAACACATGGCCGAGCAGTGCTTTGTAGGCGCGCAATCATGAGCACGGGCCGTGTTGAGGCATTCAGTGATGGGGTGATCGCCGTGATCATCACGATCATGGTGCTGGAGCTCAAGGTTCCCGGCGATACCACAACCGCGTCGCTGGCGGCGCTGCTGCCGTTGTTGTTTGTATACACGCTCAGTTTTCTGGTGGTGGCCATCATGTGGGTGAACCATCATCACTTCCTGCGGACAGCGAAGCGGGCTGACGCCCCGCTGCTCTGGGCCAACAACAACCTTCTATTTTGGATGTCGCTGATTCCATTCGCTACAGCGTATATGGGGAAAAATCATGGCGCGCCGTTAGCCGTCGCGTTTTACGGCGTGGTGTTGGCTTTAGCATGCGGGGCTTTCCTCCTGCTGCAAATCATCCTCGCGAAGCATAACGCCGGGGACCCCGCACGACGCGCGCAATACCGTCGGCTACACCGGAAGAGTATCCTCTCAATCGCTCTCTACCTGGGCTCAGTGGGGTCGGCTTTTATCTCTGTTTATGTGTCGTTCGTCGTATTCGTCTCCATTCCAATCCTGTACTTTCTGCCGGAGCGCAAGCTGCACGATGCGTCGCCAGACATGCTGGAGACCAACCACAAGGAGAATTCATGAATCCCTTCGAAAGCACGGCGTCGGGCCTTCACCGGCCTTGGTGCGCTCATGCAAGCCACGTGGGCGCAAAATCCGCAGACGGCGACTACTTTGCACAACCTTCAAAAAGAAAGCTCTCTTCTAAACCGAATTCCTTATTTGGTTCGGAGTGATTGGATTCTCACCTTGGTATGACCGTTTTTAATCATACCGATTTCTTCGGCTGCCTTCCTGGAAAGGTCGATAACGGCCTTCGACTTCGGGTTCATGCGGTCATTGATCTTCACCGTGACGGATTTGTGATTGGAAAGATTGGTAACCCGTACCATACTGCCCAGCCGGTACCCCTGATGAGTCGCGGCAGTCAGGGCGGTTTTATCGTATTTATCGCCTTTCAGGGAGACACCCGTGCCGTGCATTTTGTCTGAGTAGTAGACGGCTGTGCCTATTTGTGTTTTCGCGTATGCCGAACTGCTGAAAAAGGGGGAAGCAGCATACAGGAAAAACAACAGGGCAGGTAAGGGAAGTTTTTGGATTCTTGTATTCATGATGAGACTAATCTTGTGTCCTTTCTTTTCTCTTCCTCGTAGACAAGTACGACAACGGATAAGTCACAAAGCCCTGGCTTTAAATTCAAGAATCTTGGTACTAAAACGTTTTGACAATTACACGAAGCACAGGCGGCGGGCACCCTTCGCTTCGGGTTTAGTTTTCGGGAGGATATCCCAGGACATCTGACGAGCTTTGTGCGGCGGTTTCCAGAAAAGTTGCGTTAGCAACACTGATTTCGTATTTCTCTGCCCGAAGAATCGCATGTGTCGCGTTGATTTCCGTCAAGATGCCCACGCGTCCCGCAATCTCCACCCGGCTGCCGATATGCAGGAATTTACGCGTGTAGAAACCCGCGGTAATATTCCGGATAACGTCGCGGGTGCCGAGCCCAAACGAGATTCCGAAGCCTAGAGCCGCTCCGCCCAGCACGAAGCTGGTCACGATCCGGACGATCTCCGTATCGATTTTGAGTTGCGCAATCGCCATCATCGAAACGACAAAAATGAGGAGGCCCGAAACCAGCTTTCCCAAGGAAGGAGCGAAATCCACGCCGGAATTTCGCGCCGACTCCGTCACCACATCGCCAGCGAACTGTCCCAGCGACACTCCCAGGATCATTAAGAGAAGGGCCGCGACGAGATTCGGCATATAGGCAAAGAACGCGCCAATGGCGGCGGATATTGCCGTCAGGCCGAGAGCATCAGCCGCGGTTTTCGCCAGCACAAAAAGGATAAGAAAATACGCCAGTCGTGGAATAAATACGTTGAGTTGCTGGCGTAGGCCGATCCGCTGAAGAGCCTTATCGACACCCGCTCTTTCCATGAGCTTGTCGAAGCGGACTCGTGTCAGCGTGTATCGCAATACCGTTTCCACCAGCTTGGCTACGGCGAATCCGACAATGATCAGCAGGATGCCTACCAGCACCTTCGGAGTTGCCGCCACGACGGAATCCGCCAGGTTACTGAACGCCTGCAAAAGCTTCTCCTTCACGGCTCGTCCCCCTTACGGCTGCTAAGCGCATTCACGATGTGCGCCAAAATGCTTCCCAGCTCGATGAAGACGATTCCGGGCACTTGCCAGGAAAAGAATGCGAGATGCGAAGCTGCTTCGCGGCGCTGTATTTTATTTCGAATATTGCCAAAGAAAGAAGCGGATGAATTCTCCTCCAGTTCGCGAAGAGCGATGATCGGCTCCCCGGTGGGCTGAGCGTCGTCGGGCATCGCGCCCGAGTATTGAGGAGGCTCGCTGCTCATAATTGCATTGGCGCGGGGACGCCCGCGACTGTCTCCTTAGCCGCGTAACGGCGGCGAAATTCTTCGCGCCCGCGTTTGATCCTCATCTTGACAGCGGACAGGCCAATTCCCAACTCGCTCGCTATTTCTTCGTAAGACAACTCATCCATATCCCGCATGATCAAGGGAAGGCGCAGCGTCGAGGGAAGTGATTCAAGAATCTCCGCGATGCGCTGGCGATCATCCGTGACCTCGAAATCCCGCTGCGCCGTAGCGGGTACGTGAAGCTCCTCCGGCATCTCTGCCATGCCGTCGTCAATCGTTACCTGCTTCTTGCCTTCCAGCGTTTTCAGATGGTTCAGGCAATGGTGAACTTTAATGCGCTGAAGCCAGTGACGGAACGAGGAGCGGCCCTCGAAGCCGCGCAATCCGAAGTAAACCTTGACGAAAATCTCCTGCGCCAAGTCTTCCGCGCTGTTGCCGTCGCGCGTCATGTATCGACAATCCGCTATAATCCGTTTCTGGTGCTGCTGGACAAGCTGTTCAAAAGCGCGCAAGTCACCTGCCCCGGCATTAAGAATTCTGCGCAAAAGCTCTTCATCGGCGCTCTCGACGCCTCCCGGCTCTTCTGACATGTTTGCGATTTACTAGTATTCCACAAAAAACCGACTGCTCACCCGCATGGACATACTAGAACTGAAATTGGTCATATACGCTACATACAAACGTTCTTAAGAGTACTGGCCGAACATTTTAGTCCGTCTGATGTGACTTTTGCAACCGCGCTTTGTCTCCTAATATGAAACTGACTAAGCGTAAATCAGAAAGGTAAGAAGTGCGACGTTCGAAAGCGGCTGTATCTCTTTTATGTTCCTGCATCGCGGCAACCGTGAGCCTACATAGCCAAGCTGCCGAGAGCGGTTCAAAACCAAGTCAAGACGTGCTGATCCTTACCGACGGGGAGAAATTAATTGGACAGCTTAAGAGCGCCACCGGTGCTTCCCTGGTGTTCAAGAGCAACATGGCGGGAGAAGTCACCTTGAGCTGGAGCAAAGTTCAGGAACTTCACTCGTCACAAGAATTCGCGGCTATTCCCAAAAGCGTGAGGCTGCGCAACGGCGCGGACACCGGCACGATTTTCCAAGGCACGGTAGCAATGACGGGCCAGCAGCTTGAGATACAGACCGCGCGCGGCGCGTCGAAATCCGTACCCACCGCCGACATTGGAAACCTTGTGGAGGAAACCGCTTTTCAGAATGCATTTCGACGCTCCAGTTTTCTCCGCGGCTGGAAAGGCGGCGCAACCGCCGGGTTGTCTTTGACGGAAGCAACTCAAAAAGATCAAACGGTCACCGCCGCCTTGAACATGGTGCGCGCTGTTCCTTCGGAAACCTGGCTGGATGTGCGCAACCGCACCATTCTCGGTTTCAACGAAGCTTATGGAAAGTTGACACAGCCCAGTTCGCCAACCGTCAAAACCTCTCTTTACCATCTTGACGCCGAACAGGATCGGTATCTCTCCCCACGACTGTTTGTCTTCGGACAGGCTATTCTCGACCACAGCTTTTCACAGGGCCTCGATCTGCAGCAAACCTACGGCGGCGGCCTGGGATTGGTGGTTTTGAAAACCGCTAATCAGGAACTTGATTTCAAAGCGAGCGCGGACTATATCAATCAGCGGTTTGCGACATCGAGTTTGAACAAGCAACTGTTCGGCTCGATCTTCGGCGAGACTTACGCGCGAACATTCACCCACGGCATTCTGCTGAACGAGCAAGCCGGCATTACACCGTCCTGGACCGACACAAGCGCCTATTCCGCATTCGCGAGCGTAGGGCTTACTTTCCCC
>JAABUZ0100004168.1_pt1 | contig 20267 bp, 18 predicted proteins | sample 5562091 | NCBI WGS metagenome assembly JAABUZ01 (sample SAMN12813069, study PRJNA571459) | rock metagenome | isolation source: Antarctica rocks | place: Antarctica: Victoria Land, Linnaeus Terrace sud | collected 2015-12-21 | reverse complement strand
GTGAACGGACCGTAGAGCTGTGCGGTGTCGAAGAAGGTGACGCCTCGCTCGACGGCCGTACGCATCAAGGCGATCAGATCCTGCCTGTCAGGCGCTGGCCCGTAGCTTTGGCTCATGCCCATGCAGCCGAGCCCGAGGGCCGAGACTTCCAGGTTGCTGGTTCCAAGCTTGCGCTTCTGCATGGTGTCTCCTTTCACATGCTATCAAGAATTAAACAGAGCCTCGAAGGTCTCCTCGCCAACAGACGGGATGAACGTGCTACCAGAGCTCGTTCTCTTCTTGAACACTCGTCCATAGAGCCGGCAAGGATGGGGTTGATGTCTTCTACCTGACTTTAATTATAGGAGGCACGGTGTGGAGAGGGTAGAATGATTGTCGAGATTGCTTGTACTATCCGGCAACTCAGAAGGATGGGTGGTTAGGGGCGAGTGAAGAAGCCGTTATCAATTCGATGAACGGCCAGCAGGCTGAGCGCAAGGTACACAGGGCGCAAGTCCACCGTGGCGAGTTGGTAGTTCGTATCGCACGAGTCATCCGCGAAGATGGGTCGGTGGAACCGCTCAGGGGCCTGCGTTTCCACCGCTCTTCCTCGACGCGATTGAAAGATGCACGGTTCGTTGGAGCTTTCAATTGCGAAGACTCTCCGTGTGGCCCTTCCGCACTGGTACTGGGTCACACCGTGAACGGTCAAGCCCTCCACGCAGTCTGTGCGATAGATCCTCTCGGAGATCTCGTGATCATGACCACATATGCACCAACTCTTCCTCGATGGACAGACGAACGCACCCGCAAGGCGAGACGAGGCTCATCGTGGTAAGCAGATGCTATCTCTGTGGGAGATCGACACAGCGCGAGTTGGTCACCGCTGAAAACTGGTGGGGAAACGACCTCGCACTGGTCGAACATGTACCGGCATGGGTCTGTCAGAACTGCGGAGAGATGTACTTTGACGCCGAGACCAGTCGCGGGCTTGACCGATTACACCAGGAACCACCCATTGTTCAGCGTATAGTCTCCGTACCCGTGTATGCCTATGCAGAAGCAAACGGTGACGGTACACATGTGCTGGATGTGTGATCCGCCGATCTTTGGGCAGTCTGGCCTGCCCTAGAGCCAGACGCCTGATGCAGTGGCCATTCCGTCTTCCGGTTCGTGTCCCAACGCCCGCCGTGCCATCGCCAGCCAGATTGTCGTCTCCTTCCGTGAAGGCTACACCGACCACGACATGGATGAGGCGCCTGGTTTCTGATGACCGAGGCGGCACGCCAATCATCCGTCCCGACAGCCCGCACATACCCCTCTCATAACTCTGCAGTCGCGTACACTCCAGGTGGTACAACTGTACGCAACGGCAGCGCGGATGAGAGGTCGACGTGGATACACAAGGGAATCAGCGAGCAGTCGGGCCGATGCGGAGCCAGGAACGCTTTTCAGACCCCAACTTTTATGGGATGATGCTCCGCGCGGCAACCAAGAGCATGGGCTTTTCCGATGCCGATATGCGGCGTCCCGTCATCGGCATCGCACAGACGTGGAGCGAACTGAATCATTGTAACTCGCACCTCCGGGAGGTCGCCGATTGGGTGAAACGCGGTGTCTGGCAGGCGGGCGGCATGCCACTGGAGTTCCCCACCATCTCGCTGGGCGAGTTCGCCATGCGCCCCAACACGATGTTCTATCGCAATCTCATGGCGATGGACACCGAAGAGATGATCCGCGCTCACCCGATCGACGGCGTGGTCCTGCTCGGCAACTGCGACAAGACGGTGCCCGCGCAACTGATGGGCGCGGCATCGGCAGACGTCCCCGCACTGGTCGTCACCGGCGGGCCAGCCCTCACCGGGAGCTACCGTGGCCAGACTCTGGGTGCCTGCACCGACTGCCGACGTCTGTGGAGCGAGTACCGGTCGGGGACCATCTCCCGGCACGATATCGCCGAGGTTGAAGACGAACTCTTCCCCTCCCATGGGTCCTGCACCGTCATGGGCACCGCATCCACGATGGCTTGCCTTGCCGAGGCACTGGGCATGGCACTGCCAGGGTCAGCCGCAATTCCCGCACCTGATGCCCGCCGACTTCGCATGGCCGAGCAAGCGGGCATCACGATGGTCGACGCCGCGCTCAAAGGACGTCGGCCATCCGCCATCATGACAAGAGCAGCCTTCGAGAATGCTATTCGTGTCCTTATGGCCATCGGTGGCTCAACCAATGGAGTGATCCACCTCACGGCTATCGCGGGTAGGCTCGGGATTGATCTCGATCTCGGCATGTTCGACGCAATCTCAAAATCAACTCCAATGCTCGTCAACCTGAAGCCGTCCGGCGCGTTCCAGATGCCCGAGTTCTTCCGCGCGGGCGGCGTGCCTGCCGTGATGCACGAAATTCGTGGCCTGCTGCGCGAGACCGCGACCACGATGGCGGGCCGGACGATTGGCGAGATTGCCGAGCAAGGAGAGAGCCAGGACCGCACGGTGATTTCGCCCTTTGACACGCCCTTGCAGCCCGAGGGAGGTACTGCCGTCCTACGCGGCAACATCGCACCCCGTGGCTGCGTCATCAAGCAATCAGCTGCCTCACCGCGCTTCCAGAAGCACCAGGGCCGGGCTGTTGTCTTTCACTCCGTCGCCGACCTGAATGCCCGCATCGATGCACCCGACCTGGATGTGGATGAGGAGTGCGTGCTGGTACTCTTGAACTCGGGTCCGGTGGGCGGACCCGGCATGCCTGAATCGGGCTTCCTGCCGATCCCGAAGAAGCTGCTTGAGCGGGGGGTACGCGACATGGTGCGCATCTCCGATGCCCGTATGAGCGGCACTGCGTACGGCACCGTGGTGTTGCACATCACACCTGAAGCTGCCATCGGGGGGCCACTGGCTGCCGTGCGCGACGGCGATCTCATCGACCTCAACGTCGAAGCACGCTCACTGCATCTGCTGATCTCGGACGATGAGCTGCTGCGCCGCCTCGGTGAATGGACGCCGCCACGCCAGTCCTACGCCCGTGGCTACTGGCGCCTGTACGAGCAGCACGTCCTTCAGGCCGACCAGGGATGTGACTTCGATTTTCTCCGGGCGGTGCCGGAACATACGGCCGGTGGCACCATGCGCGTGGCCCAGTAGCCGAATATCTTGCACCATGGGTCATTGCTCGTGCCCTCATCGCGGCATGCGGACACGTTAGCGCGGTTTAAAGACGCACAGGTGTAAGCATGGACGCGTGGCGTTGGGGCAGCGCGCCAGTCCTTCACATCCCCCTGGACAGCAGCCCCTCCCACCTCTCCAGGGGCAGGTTCGTCGTGACCACGTGCATGCCAGCATCCGCGAAACGCCGCAAGGCTTCCTCGGCTTCGGACGTGAAGTCAGCGAGGAAGCCTCCCCGTCCATCTGGCACCGTGACGGCCGACATGCAGTCTGCCAGGATGTAGACCTTCCTGGCGAGAGCGGGATCCTTCCTGGCGATATGCCCCAACAGGTCATCGATGGAGCTTTTCACACAGTGGCTGGATGCCTGCCCGGCGATCACCACGGCGTCCGCCGTGAGCAGCGTTTCAACGAACCGGCTGTTCATGGCGACCAAAGGGTGGCCATCAAAACGGGTCCGCACCTCAGGGCCAAGCACCGAGTAGTTCTCCGTAAGGGCGTTGTCCCCTTTGCTTTCCACGAATGATTGCGTGTGTCGCGCAAACGCATGGAACATGCGTGCCTCGTGAATCACCCCCACCAGCGGGTGCCCATCGCTACCCAAAATGCAGTGTGGGGGCCACAAGTAGAGGGCATACTTGCCCGCGCGTTCGAGCTGTGTACGGTAGTATTCCACCTGCTTGATCAGCCACGCCTCATTGCCCATCCCCAGCCACTGCACCATAGCCGGATTAGGACATACCTCACCCGTCCGAATCTGCTCCGCTGAAATCGTACGGTGCGGCGTAAGTGTCTGACCGGCGCGGTCGATCCAGAAGGCTGGGAAGAAGATCTGGTAGGCGAAGTGCGTGTCCATGGTTGCAGTGATGGTCGTGATGATACCCAGGTGTCGGTAGATGAATTCCGCGATCCGCGCGCTGTCGTCCACCGCACCCGCTCCCGAGCGCCCTCCCACATACAGGCTCCCCTCGGGCAAGCAAAAGTCCTTTTGGCAGTCGATCAGCAGGAGGTGCAGCCGAAATGCATCTGATCCGGACGGTTGGATGCCGTGGATGTGCCGCCACTCCGCTGCCTGTTTCATGAGGGCGAGCTGGTCGGGGTGGTAGTTCCACGACGACGCGTGTGAAGGATCGTACTGTGGTGGGAGTGGGAGCTGGGCCAGGGCAGGCATTGGGGTCTCCTCTTGCAACGGTGGCGTTAGATGATTGACATGGTACTGCCCGGGCCCCAAGCCTCCGTCTGTATCTGAACATCGCTCCTCACCTGCTGACGGACAATGAAGGGTGCCGACTGTTCGCGCGGTTAAACAAGGATGGCCCCACAAAATGTGGGGCCATCCCGGGGAAGGGGGGAAAGCGCGCGGGCTAGACGCGCTGGAAAATGCTACTGAGAGAGCGAGTTGCCAATCTCGTCGCTTGTCGCAACAAAGCCACCGCCCGTGGCCGGCATTGCGCCAGGAACGACGCCCGCTGGCCGGGGCGCGGCCGGCGCCTGGGTTGCTGGTGCCGCCGTAGTCGCGCCTGCTTCTGGACCAAGCAGCGGGCCCGCCGCGGCAAGAACCTGATCCGCGGTCAATGGCTTCTCGAATGCGCCGTTCGGGTTCGCGTCTTTGCCGAGCAAGGTGCGAATCGCGGCGGTGTGCAGCGCCTCGACGGCGTAGATGCTGGCCGCGGCGCCGAGTACATCGCCGTTCTGGATAGCGCCAACCTGGCCAAGATAGGCACCGACCCCGGTGTCCTCAATCAGGGAGATGAAGCCCATGGTCGTGGCCTGATCGGTGAATGCGGGAAACTTGTAGCTCTGGCGATCCTTGACCGGCGTGCCGCCGAGCTTCGGAATGGTTGCGTTCAGCGCGTCAACGTGGGCCTGCTCGTGTGCGCCAAACTCCTGGGCAAGCGAGAGAGCGTCGCCACTGAGTTTGCCGCTGGCAATCGCCTGCTTGTACATGTTCGTCTCGAGATATTCGAGGGTCAGCGCATAGTTGAGGATGTCGACGTCGTTCGTGAACGTCACATTGAGGTTGATGCCATTGACATCAGCCAGGGTCGCGAAGTCGGTGATCTGTGCCACTGTCTTAGTCCCTTCTTTTTCTATCTTTGTGTCGACTACGCGCCGAGGATGGGGCCGACGATCCCAATCACGTCAGCATATGTAAGCGGCTTGGTGAATGCACCAGCCAGAACCTGCTTCGGAGCCTTGCCGTCACCCGTCGGATCCAGCCCAAGGAGCTTGTGGAGGGAGCCCGTGTGCTCGGCTTCGACGCCGTGGATGCTGACGGCGGTGGTCAGGATGCCCTTGTCCTTGATGAAACCAGCGGCCCCCTGGTACGCGCCCACGCCAACTTCTTCCACGAGCGTGAGTGCGCCCATTGCGCCGGCTTCGTCAGATACCGCTGGGAAGTTGTACTTCGCTTTGGCCGTGACTGGCGTGCCGCCAGCCTTGCTGATGGCGTCGGTCAGTGCGGTCACGTGCTGGTTCTCGTGCTCGCGGAACATCGTGACGTACTTGAGGTAGTTCGCGTTCTTGATCAGCCCGGCGCTGCCGGTCTTCGTCAGGCCCGTACCCATATTCGGTGAATCGCCAACAAGTGCGTTGTACAGGGTGGCCTCAAGCTGCTCGAGGGTCAGTGCAAAGTTGAGGACATCCAGGTCATTCTTAAACGGGGCTGCCTGTGCGAAGGCAACGCCAGCCTGGAATGCCGGGCTGAGGCTCAACATGGCCATGGCGGTACCGCCAGCGGCAATCGCCGCGCCCTTGAACAGGGTTCGCCGTGAATGCTCCCGGCGGATGATCTCGAGGAACTGGTCGTGCATGCTCTCTGCTCCTTCGTCGTCGGGGCCTCAACGTTTTGTGCCCCATTTGTCTAGTACTACGGAAACAGGCGCGAGATGGATCACATACTGAAAAAACTGCTTGCTAAACACGTCGTGTGAGGCGCATGCCTGCCGGTGGCACGGCAACGTTCTTCCAGTTACTCAGCGAATGATGAACAGGCAGGCAGGGAGTCGGACGAGCTACCGCCGAGCATGATGTGGAGGTGGGTGAACGTTTTATCGCTTCGCGAGCTTCTTGCCCAGTTCCAGCGCCTCGACAGTGCGGGTTGGGGCGGGCATGAGAAACTGAAAGCCATCACCAATCCGCTGTTCCATATTCACGAGATTCGCCTGCGGAGAGCCGTACGGCACGCCAGCATCTCGGCAGATGCGTACCGCCTGTTGCACGGCAGCCTCCACCTCCGGTGTTCCCTGGGCGCGGTATCCCATCGAGACCGAGAGGTCACTTTCACTGATCAGGATCAACCCCGGTTTCGGGATTTCGCGGAGGATACCGGGCAGATTGCGCACGGCTTCAATCGTCTCACATTGTAGTAGCGGGAGGATCTCCCCGTTCGGGTCGTTTGGCCAGATGTCGGCCCTGTCGAAATAGTCAGACGGCGTGAGCCCCCAGTAACGGACCGCATTGCCGGGCGCGTGCCCCCGCCGCCCCACCGGCTCCTGGTCGCTGACGCCGGTCGCCTGGATGTACCGGCATGCACGCAACGCCTGGCGTGCGTCTTCTACCGTATTGATCATCGGGAAGACGATGCCGTACACGCCAAGATCCAGCACCTGCTTAACAATCCACTCCACGTGTTCGCGACCGTTGGCAGGGATGCGGACGAAGGGGACGACTGACGGCGCGAGACTGCCCCCGGCGAGAATTTGCTTGCGATCGAGCATGAACTGGAGTGACAATCGCAACGCATTGAGATCAAAAGGGTTATGTTCAAGCTCGTACACGACTGCGTCGTAGCCCGACGATGCTGCCCACACCGCATCAGGGATGGACCCGGCAATCGCAAATGGACCGAACGCGACACCACCTCGCTCGATAATGTCGATGACCTTGTTCAAACGATCAGCCACGTCGTCGTCCTCCTTAATGATCTGCACGAATTTGTTGCAGCCGTCTCACATCCTACCGGCCAGACTGTAGCCACTCAATAGGACAGATGGCAACTGCCTGTACTATCCTGAAAAGAGCGATACATGTGTTCAGGAGCATAGGGAGTGACGGTTGACACGCGGAACATGGCAGTCACTCTCGGATGCGTATCGTACGGGCGTCGCCGGGGCTGTGTCCGCGCTCTGGGTCATCTTCGCCATTGACATCGTTGCTGCCAGACCTTACCACATCGAGCCAGTCGCAGAGACGGTGATGGACGCGACACCCGTTGTACTGGCCGTGCCTTTGCTTCGTCTTCTCGGCCCGTTCGCCAAGCCACTGGCTCTCTGGGGCGCGATCGCCCTGGTCCTCGTGCTTGGCGGCCTGGCTGGCGTGCTGCTGAGTCGATGCTATGGTGTCGTCGTCTCACGTCCATCGTGGCAACGTTCAGCGATCGTCGGGTCCATCGCCGCCGTGTTTGTACTTGAGGCACTCGTACTGCTCCGCGCAGGTGTGGTCATCGGGATTGCGGCAGGCGTCTATGTGGTCGTCGTCTCCCTGCTCAACCGGTCTCGCTGCCGCCCCCCCGGTGATGCACGACGCACGCTCCTGAAGCAACTCGGACTTACGGTTGCTACGTTTGGCGTCGCGACATTCGCGTTTGGTGATGCGCTACGACGGGGGAAGCAGGCAGAACGTGTCCGAGCGGCGCCATTCGTCGAGGCACAGGTTGGCCAACCTGACCCGCCTCCGTGGGACACACCAGGTCTGTCGGCGCTGGTGACACCCACCTCTCGGTTTTACACCATGAGTAAGAATGTCGCGGATCCCGTCATACCGCCGGATGCGTGGGGGCTGGACATCTTCGGCGGCGAACACCGCTCATTCGTACGCCTCACTCCCGCCGACATCCTCGCGCTTCCAAGGGTACATCAGTATGTCACACTGGAGTGCATCAGCAATGCCGTGGGTGGGCCACTCATGGGCAACGCGATGTGGACCGGCGTACAGCTTCAGCACCTACTCGATCTCGTTGGCGTATCCGCTGGCACCCGACGTGTCATTGTCCGTGCTGAAGATGGGGAGGATGACAGTCTGCCGCTGGAAGATGCTCGCCACCCACTGGTACTGCTTGCGTATGGGATGGGAGGCGAGTGGCTGCGACCGGAACACGGCTATCCTTTGCGGTTACTGGTGCCCGGCTGGTACGGGTTCAAGAGCGTCAAGTGGCTGCGCTCAATGACACTGTCGCCTGATGACTATCAAGGTCACTGGCAACGGCGAAACTGGGTGGACCGTGCCATCATACACCCGGTGGCCCGAATCGACTTCGCCCAGGAGTCCGCTACCGGGTTGTTGACCGGCGGAGTTGCACTGACGGGTGGGCGCGGTGTCAGCGCTGTCGATGTGCGTGCCAACGGAGGAGCGTGGCAGGCGGCCACCCTGCGTGTGCCCCCCCTCGGCGAGGCGACCTGGGTGCAGTGGATGGCGACATTGGCGGTACGCGGTGAGGTCTTGGTGGAGGCACGGGTGATTGATGGCGCGGGACAGCCGCAAACCGCCGTCACGCAGGGGCAATTTCCGAGTGGCGCGACGGGGTACCACACTGTACGCGTCACCGTGGGATGAAGGCGTTGTCACGGCACGTGTGGGCCATGGCGCTTGTTGCCGCGCAAGCGGGGGCCGTGGCGCTCTCCTGGTGGCACCTCACCCGGCTGGAGCGCGTCGAACCGGGGCAACCGCCACCCCAGCGCTGGCCGACCGTGTCTGTCATTATTCCTGCCCGGAATGAAGAGCAAAGGCTCCCCGCATTGCTGCAGTCACTCTCGTCGCTTGGCTATAGTCCCATGGAAGTGCTAGTGGTCGACGATCATTCTACTGACGGAACAACTGCCGTGGCGTCCGCGTTTCCGGTACGGCTCGTGCGAGGTGAGCCCCTTCCGCCGGGGTGGACGGGCAAGAACTTCGCGTGCTGGCAGGGAGCTACCGTGGCGACGGGGGAGTGGCTGCTGTTCATGGACGCCGACACCGAGCATGCGCCGGGGATGCTGCACGCCGTCGTGTCGATGGCTGTCGACCGACGTCTCGCCATGCTGTCACTACTGCCACAGCAGCGGTGCGAGACGTTCTGGGAACGATTGCTCTTGCCATTTGCATACCAGCAATACGTCACCGGCATGGGGCCACCGGTTCGTCGCTCGACGGCGGGCGTCGCCAACGGACAGTACATCCTGTGTACCGCGTCGTCGTACCGCGCGGTTGGAGGACACGCCGCAGTACGGAAAAGCGTCATTGACGATGTTGCGCTTGCCCAACGCTACGAGCGACACCGCCTGCCTACCACACTGGCCAGGGGGGAGAAGGTCGCGTCGGTGCGGATGTACCAGGGGCTGAACGATATCGCCGCTGGATTCGGCAAGAACAGTTTTCGCTTCCTGTTGGCCGATCCAGCCTCTGGAATGCTTGTGATGATTGCCACGATCCTGGCCTCACTTCCCACCGGGCTGCTCGTGTTCTCGGCAGTGTTGCGACGATCGTCCCTCTTCAAACTCGGCATGGCCGGGTACGTCGTGTGTGCACTCGGCATTGTTCCCTGGCTGCGTCTATTTGGCGTGTCCCCTGCGCTCGCCTTCCTTCACCCGCTCGGCGCCGCGGTCTTCCAGGGGATTGCCATGCGGTCGGCGTGGCAGACGGTGACTGGCCAGCGAACCACCTGGAAGGGCCGCCTGGTTGGGGGCAAAGAGACGCCGAGTCCGCGTCCGACACAACCACTGATCGTCACGGCGCCAGGGTCATGAAGCGCCGCCGGTACCGCATACCGTTCGCTCTTGGATGCGAAGTCGGACGTGACCTCATCCAGGGTAAGCAACGCACACTGGCGCTGGATTCAACACGATTGATCCAGTCGTTGACGCCGCCCGTTCAGGTCTCGGGGCACGAACACATTCCTCCTGTGGGCCCATTGCTCGTCACGGCGAACCACTGGCAGCGTCCGGGCCTCTGGATCGGGTGGGCGGGGGCACTCATTGGTGACGCGCTTTCACGGAAACGTGGGAGCGATAGCCCAATCCACTGGCTGGTGGTTGACGCATGGCGCACAGGTTACGGCTCGGACAGGCCCTTCGAAGTTCCGGGAACCCGGTGGATTTTTCGCCGCGTTGCCCACATGTACGGTATGACTACGATGGGTGGCCCGCGAGAAAGCCGTCTCGGCCAGGCGCGCGCGTTGCGCGCCTGGTTCCGCGGCATCGAGGGGAGTAGCGCTGCCCTCGGCCTCTTTCCTGAGGGAGAGACCGGAGCAAGTGGGCCGCCGGGGCCCGCTCTCCCTGGAGTCGCCCACCTCATCTCGCATGTTGCCAGGCGTCAGGTGCCGGTGTTGCCGGTGGCGGTCTGGGAGGAGGGAGCTACCCTTCGGGGACGGTTTGGGCCGCTCTGGTACCCCCCGCCGGATGATCGCGGCGAGCACGGTGCGCTGGATGTCGAGGTGACGCAGCGGATCAACGTGCTGTTGCCGGAACACCTTCGCCGGTCTCCTGGATCGCCCATGCAACCGTTCGGCGGACGGGGGGACACGTGACACAGCCTGCGCTTCGGCGGCTCCCGGCACGCTGGGGACGCGCGGTGCGCCTGATTCCACCTGAGAACGCAACGATCCTGGATGTCGGGTGTGCGTTCGGTTTCCTGACCGGCCGTCTCGATCGATGCTATGCCGTCGTTGGGGTCGAACTCCTCTGGCGGTACCTCCAACAGGCGAAGCGGCAGTTCCCCAATCTGCGTCTTGTGCAGGCGATGGGAGAAGACCTGCCGGTGCAAACCGCTTCCTTCGACACCGTATTGCTGCTCGATGTGCTCGAACACGTCGCCGATGAACGGCGCATCATCAAAGAACTCGCTCGCGTCGTACAGCCGGGTGGCACCCTTATTCTGAGCGTTCCGCACCGTGGCTGGTTGGCCAGTCTGGATGCTCAGAACCTCTACGACGACGTCAGGCAGCATTTGCCGTGGTTTCCGGCACGGCCGGACGAACGAGGATACCACCGGCACTATAGCCTGAATGACATGACTGCCCTCCTTGCCCCGTACTTCACCGTCACAACGGTGGAACGGACGGGACTGGGACTTGCGGAGCCGTCGAACTTCTTTTTCCTGGTATTCGTCTACGGCATCTGCAAACAACCGTCGCTTTTTCGGATGCTCCAGTACGTGTACTTCACGGCCTACATCATTGAAGATCTGCTCCCTGCAGGACGAGCGGCGTATCATATGATCCTGCGGGCAGAGCGAGTGGGATCGTCTTTGCCCAACGGCCCATCGGTCACTTGACTTCACATGCGTGACTTTTTACAATCCTGGGCATGCGGGCACTGAGCCCTTCTGCTGTCCTCGCAGCCCCGGCCACGGGGTGATGTATATTCGATCATTAGTTCGCGGTCAGGGTTCTGGTCGCGTACCGTTGGGGGTCGCCCGTGCTTGCTCACATCGACCGGTTTGTTGACCATCTCAATGCCCACCGTTTGATTGCACGCAACACCGAGCTTGCGTACCGCAGCGATTTGCAGCAGTACTGCACCTTTCTTCGCGACCGTGGAATTAGTGACTGGGATGTGCCAGTGGACGTTATTCAGGCGTTTCAGGTTGATCTGGAACAGCGGTACAGCAAGGCAACAACCCGTGCCAGGAAACTGGCCGCAGTCAAGGCAATCTACCGGTTTTTGCTGGATGACGGGGTTGTCAGGGAAAATCCATCCCGCCTTCTGGATCTTCCAACCCCCGCCAAACGGACCCCCGAAACGTTGAGCGCCGAACAACTGGTGCAGCTTATTGGCACCGCCGATGATCTCAAGGGACACGGCATTTCTCGCCTGGAGCGGGCAAAACTGTTGCGCGACCGTGCGATGTTGACGCTGCTCTGCACCACGGGCCTCCTGGCAAGTGAACTCGTGTCACTGGATGTCAATGAGGAGACGGTCCTTAACGGCCACCTGCAGCTTGGAAAGGCAACCAACCGCAATCGGTCGGTCCTGTTGGATACTGAGACGCGATCGACCATTGAACGTTATCTTCTGGAGGCGCGCCCACTTCTGGCAAAAGATGGCGGTGACCGTGCGCTGTTTCTCAATCACCATGGGAACCGCCTGACGCGTCAGGGGTTCTGGCTGATTGTGAAACTGTATGCGCGGAAAGCGGGCATTGAAGGGATCACTCCCAGGCTCTTGCGGCACTCGTGCGCGGCTCACAAATTGACCGATGGCGCCGACCTGAAAGATGTGCAGTCGATGCTCGGTCACGCTCACCTTTCCACCACGCAGGTGTACACACGAGTTCGATCCAGCTAGCCTCCGGTCGTGCCCGGCAGGCTCTCGCGTCCGGCTGGTAAACTGAGCAGACATCGCACCAGGAGTGGATGGTTGTTGCCCCATGGGCGATAGCAACGATTGCAAGGTGCGGGTTGACCGGTGCAGTCGGCCAGGCCACAAGGAGCCGTACTTCTGTGCATGACGGGGAATCGGTCGTCCTAGCCACGGCAGGCGTGTCCCGTGATCTTCGCATTGCTGGAGCGGTGGCCTACCTCGCGCCTCTCGTCCGTCCCCACACATCGCTGGGCCTGGTGCTTGGTTCAGGATACGGTGACGTCATCAGTGCGCTGACAGAGACAGTAACGGCACCCTACCGTGAAATCCCAGGCTTTCCACGGTCGACCGTACCCGGGCACCGTGGTCGCGTCGTGACCGGGTACCTCGGCGGGAGGCCGGTGGTGGTGTTGGAAGGGCGCGTGCACGCCTACGAAGGATACGAGCAATCGGAGGTAACGTTTCCCGTACGGGTGCTGGACGCATTGGGCGTGAACACGCTCGTCTTGACCAATGCGGCCGGTGGACTGAACCGCTCCTTCCACGTTGGAGACCTGATGCTGATCACCGATCACCTGAATCTTGTCAGCCTCGCGGGCCTGAATCCGCTCCGGGGACCACTGCATCACGACCCGATGACGCCGTTCGTGCCCATGAAAGATGCGTACGATCCCGCGCTACGGGCGAAAGCCGTGGCGCTGTCCGATTCCCTCGGCATGCGGCTCCAACAGGGTGTCTATGCCATGGTCGGCGGCCCATCATATGAGACGCCAGCGGAGGTTCACTTTCTCCGCGCAATGGGAGCAGACGCCGTCGGTATGTCCACCGCTTCAGAAGTGATCGTCGCACGTCAGCTTGGCATGGCCATCCTGGCCGTCAGTTGTATCAGCAATTTGGCTGCTGGTTTGGACACGGAGGATGTACACCACGCTGATGTGCTGGCGGTTGTTGGCGCACAGGTACCGCGTTTCATCCGTCTGTTGCTCACGATGATTGAGAACGGCGCCGTGAAGAGGCAGCCGTCATGAAGTGGCAGCGGACAGTATCGTTCCTACTCTCCTGGCAGTTGCTGGTTGCCTGCATCTCCGACGGATCCGTGGAAGCGCCGGAACTTCCGGCGTTTGCGAACGATACTCCAGCCGTCCCACTTCCGACGGCAACTGCATCGGACATTCTCATCTCTGTACCAAGTGAACAAGCGCCAAGCAATCCGACGGCGGCAGCGGGACTGCCTGACCAGGAAGCATATCGTGCGCTGGCCACTCAGGAGGACATCCTCGCGCTGACACCGGCGCGGGATCTGAATGACATTGCGCTGCGGCTGAAGCTTCCACCTGGGCAAACGATCCCACAGTTCGTCCATGCGGAACCACAGGATCGGCCGGTAGGCAGCCAGGATACCTTTTTCATTGCTGACGCGAACAACAAGAACTACTTCGCGTTTGCCGCAACGTTGCGATATAAGACCGCACACACGTACCTGTGGGTGCAAAATGATCTTCCGTTTGACCTCAACAAACTTCGGCAGTCAGCCGATCAGTTTGAGCGGGAGATCTACCCCACTGATCGCTCCGTGTTCGGTGAGGAGCGCAGTCCAGGCATCGATAATGACGTCCACATCAGCATTGTCAATGGAAAGATTCCGGGCGTGGGTGGCTATTTCTCCCCCGATGACGAGTATCCCAAGACGTTGAACCCCTACAGCAACGAGCGTCAGGCCATTTATATGAACGTCGACGCCAGCCAACCCGGTTCCGCGAACTATGCCGCGACACTTGCCCACGAACTCCAGCATATGATCGAATTTAATGTGCGGCCGCACACCGACGCGTGGTTCAATGAGGGTGCATCGGTATTCGCGCAACGGGTGAACAAACTGCCCGTCGGCAGCTTTCAACAAACCTTCTTCCGCACGCCCGACACCCAACTCAATGCCTGGGAACCGGAGGCTGCCGACTCCATCCCCCACTACGGCGCGTCGTACCTCTGGCTTGCCTATTTCACCGCCCGGTTCGGTGGGCCCGACATTATGAAGTCGTTACTGGCCAGTAAGACGACCGACCTGGGAGCATTTGAAGCACTACTTCAGCAGCAGAAAACCGGTTTGCATGTGGAAGACGTGGTGGCCGACTGGGCAGTGGCAAACTACGTGAACGACCCGAAACTCGCGGGAACCCGGTATGGGTATGCCGACATCAAAGACCATGCGGTGGAAACCGGTCTCATCGAGCGGCTGGTTCCCTATCACGGCACGGTGCATCCGTATGCCACGCGCTACCTCGTGGCCCTCCAGCCGGGCGGCGCCACCCTGCATTTTAAAGGCGACGCGACCACACACCTGATGCGACAGAGCCTACCGGCTGGCGTGTCCGCGGAATGGTGGAGCAACCGGGCCGACCAATCCGACACGCGCCTGACGCGCGCAGTGGATCTTGGCGCGGTGACGTCGGCCCATTTGAATTATTCCATCTGGTACGACATTGAAAATACGTTCGACTATGGATTCGTGGAGGTGTCAACGGACGGCCAGAGCTGGAAGACGGTGCCCGCTACCCACACCACAGCTGACAATCCCAACGGCGCCAACCTTGGGGTAGGCTACACCGGCGTCAGCAATCCTGCCGGGCGCTCTGCATCTGCGGGTGGGCCAAAAGCGGATCCGCAATGGATGCAGGAGCAGGTAGACCTCACCCCGTATGCCGGCCAGAAAATTCAGATTCGCTTTGAATATGTTACGGATGCGGGGTATAGCGGACCCGGCATCGGGCTAACCGATATCGCCATTCCTGAACTTCAGTGGAAAGACGACCCGTCTCGTGCCAGCGACTGGCTCGCGGAAGGTTGGCTGGCGACAGATAATGTCCTGCAACAACGTTTCACCGTCCAGGCAATTTTGCTTGGTGGCCAGACCCGTGTCGTGCCTGTGCAGTTGAATACAGAGCAGGAAGGCAGTTTCACCATTCCCGATGCCGAGGGCGTCACGAAGGTCGTCGTGGTGGTCAACGCATTCGCTGCCAAGACAACCGAGCCCGCATCCTTTTCCATCACCATTGAACCAAGGGGACAGGGATGACCGCTCTGAAATTGCGGCAAAAGGAAGGTTACTGGTGGCATCCCGGCTTGTAGCCGTCGCCATCGTAGGGTTTGCGACCTGCTTTGTCCTGAGCATCGTGGTGGAGCGTATCTGCATCGCGCTCGGCGTGTACGATATGCCCAGTCCCCGGCGGATTCACCCGAGCCCACTCCCACGCCTCGGCGGGATCGCTATTTTTCTCGCGTTCCTGGTCTCCGTGGCATTCGTGGTACGTCCGATCGACCACAGCCTCGTCTGGATTCTAATTGGGGCCCTGGTCATTACCGTGGTGATGACGGTTGACGACATCCGGGGGCTGCCACCGCTGATAAAAGGGTGCGCGCAGATCGTCGCCGCCGTATTTCCGGTTGCGGGGGGTATCGTCATCGCGGACATTTCGAGTCCATTCAACGATCCGTTCCACCCGAGCTTTATCCTGCCGCCAATTCACCTTCCACCACTGCTCGCGACAGTACTCACAATTGCCTGGCTCTTCGCGATGATGAATGTCATTAACTGGATTGACGGCATAGACGGGCTGGCGGCTGGCGTGGTCGCCATCGCAGCTATGGTGCTGGCTGTGGTGACGCTCATTCGTATGCCGGGTCAGGGTGGCATCAGTCTCCTGCTGGTGGCGCTTGCGGCGAGCAGCGCAGGCTTTCTTCCTCGAAACTGGTCCCCATCAAAGATCATTATGGGGGATGTCGGCGCACATTTTTTGGGATACATGCTTGGCGTACTGGCCATCCTGGGAGGCGCCAGATTGGCCAATGCGGCCCTGGTCCTCGGCATCCCCATCCTCGACGCGGCATGGGTGATCGTAAATCGCATCCAGAACGGCCACAATCCCATGTACTTTGATCTGGGGCACCTGCATCATCGCTTGCTCAAGGCAGGCCTGTCACAGCGATCCATCGTCATGCTGCTCTATGGACTGAGTACCACGTTTGGCATGATAGCCCTGGTGCTTCCAAAAACGCAGAAGATCTTTGGTTTCGTCCTGCTCCTCATTGTCGCCACCTTGATGATGACACGCCTCACCCGACAGGAGCGGGCGCGGCAGAACCATCGGTGATTGACACGCACGGATGTCGTGTCTATAATCGATTTCTGCGGGTGATACTATCGTAACGTTTGTTTGCCCGCACGGCAGGATGTACTGGGCTGACCATTCGACACGAGGAGACCTTCCAGATTGGGCGTGAGCGCGAAGACCGTCATTAAGAAGTGGGAGCGGCCAAAGCGGTTCCCCTACGGCAGTTCGACTGCCAGGCCGAACCCCGTCAAAAAGAGCCAGCCGCACGATAAATGGAACATGGGCGACCCACGGCCGCACCGAAGCCGCCTTGCCCGATCTGCACAGAAGCGCCGCGCATTGCGGAAGCAGGCCATCTCCCGCGCATAACCGCATACGGCCTGCGGCTCAGGAACTTTGGTTCACTCGCCAGGCACATGAGGCGTAATCGTGCGGGGGGATTATGTCCAGTTACACGTTACCAGCGATGCATGTGGCGCCTCTCAGTGCCAAGTCCGCATTTGCGGATACGGCACTGGATCCCCTATCCCCGAACGATTCCAGGACTGTTATGCTCGCTCGATGCTGACGGTCAACCCAAACGTCTGCAACCGCTCCTGATACAACTCGGCCAGTTCTTTGGGACACACAATGACGCGAGCGCGTCCCTTCGTGTGAGCTTCAAGCATAATGGCCGTTGCTTTCAGGAGATTGATGCCGGTAACTGCTTTGGTAATGGCACGAATCACGTGATCCATCGTATTGTAGGGGTCGTTGTGAAGTACGACCTGATATGGCGGTAGGATCTCGGAGATCTGTCGCGTTCCTGGCGAAACGTCGGGACGTGCAACATCGGGGGTTGTTTTGGAGGGTGGCATCTCTCGTCGCTCTGTATGATGGTGGGGACCGCACGCGTGTGCCGACATGGTAGCACGACTACGGGGGTGGGGAACGTTCCACGATGCTCCCTCGACCCTGTAAGGAGCACGGCGGGATAGTCAAGACCGGGCGGCCAGGAGACAGCGCCCATAACGGTGTGCATGACGGCACCGAGAACGACGACAGCAGGAGGATGAAGATGCCGGGGTCGAATGAACGTGTCCTTGTGGTACTCACCGGTGGATCGGTGAATGACCATCAACTCGATCTTATCCGATCTGCGGCGCACGGGATGTGGGTAGAGTCGGCGCCGAATATGGACGCACTGGCTCCCCTGTTACCAGAGGCAGAGATCGTTGCGGGCAATGTACCACAGGCTCTGTTTGGAACCGCAACTCACCTCCGGTGGATTCATTCCTGGGCGGCTGGCGTTGATAGTGGCCTCTTTCCGGAACTGGTGGCAAGCCCCGTGGTGCTGACGTGCAGCAAAGGCAACGGTGGTATTCCACTGGCCGAGCACATCATCCTTTTTATGTTGATGCTGGCGCGAAACGTACCAGCAATCCTGCACGCGCAGCAGGAACGTGTCTGGCGGCACGCCCCGCATGCCGAACTGACGGGCCAGACGCTGGGAATTATTGGCCTCGGTCACTCCGGCGCCGACCTGGCATGCAAGGCAAAGGCATTTCACATGCGGGTCATTGGCCTGCGTCGTTCCCAGGCGCCGTGCCCCCATGTGGACCAGTTGTATACGCGCGAGCGGCTCCATGAATTTCTTGGCGCAAGCGACTGGGTGGCGGTGACGTGTCCGCTCACGCCTGAAACCCGGCATATGCTCGGTGAAGCTGAATTCCGTGCGATGAAACCAACCGCCTACTATATGAACATCTCACGTGGTGCGGTTGCTGATCCCACGGCGCTGGCACGTGCGCTTCACGAAGGCTGGATCGCCGGTGCCGGGCTTGACGCTCACGAGCAGGAGCCCCTGCCGAACGACAGCCCTTTCTGGAACGCGCCAAACACCATCGTAACCCCTCATTACGGAGCGACGACACCCCTCACGCGTCAACGGGCGGTGGACATTTTTGTGGACAACCTGAAGCGATACCTCGCCGGCAACTCCCTGGTCAACGTTGTCGACAAGGGGGCCGGGTATTGAGCTGAGGGCACGGCTGTGGCACGGTACCTGACTCGGGGCAAATCTTCGCCACCCCGAATACTCCGGGCCCGCAAATGGGTTGGCCTGGAATTTGTTACATTAGTATGATGCACGGAATCACGAAGGACAAAGGAGATGTTAAACCATGGACGCCACAGAAGATAGTAGTGGCATGATGCCGCTGACGCCACCAGTAGAACCTCAGGATCGTTTCCATGTTGAGGACGTAGAGGACGAGGTGGAAGACGATGAGGACATTGAAGACCTCGATGAACTCGAAGAAGACGAGGACGAGGGAGACGAAGTGCTCGACGAGGAGGATGAAAACGACAGTGAGACTGCCGAGCGTTTGCCCGCCACCGTTGCTGTGGCAGTAAACACGCCAGCAGACACAGAAACGGACGACCTCACCGTAAGCGTCCGGCTCAATGCCGACCTCCGACGGCGGCTGCGCAGAATGGCACAACGCCAGAATGTCCGGCCGGAAGAGTTTGCTCAGTTGCTGCTTGCCCAGGCCATCATGAATCCTGCTGGGGATCCAGTGGACGATCTGCGTGTGCGGGTTGATAAACTCGAAAAGCGGGTTGCTGAACTGGGCGCTGTGCGATCACCGGCCGCTGCCGCCGTAGAGGCCCCCGGTCGGGCTCCGGCTGGAGAGGATCGTTTTCCCCGACGCGATACGTTTGGCGATCGGCCAGCCCCCCGACGTGACGACGGTGACCGTCCGCGGCCCTCGTTTGATCGCGATGATCGTGGTCCGCGCCCACCACGTGGAACATTCGATCGCGGTGCGCGCCCACCGTTTGGCGACCGACCGAGACCGCCGTACCAGGATCGTCCTCAGCGTAGCGGTTTCGGTGACCGTGATCGTCCGGCGTATAACAGGCCACGAGACTTTGATGACCGCCCTGCTCCCCGGCGTGAGTGGGAGGACCGTCCCCGCCGCAACTGGGATGACCGCCCGCCCCGTTAAGAGCGATTGCTGCCGCCTTGCCCTTGCCCATCATCCTGGCAATGACAGGCGGCAGCGTGCTACCCGATCGAACGTCGTTGGAGACACACAGCGAGACGCATCCGGTCTTGAGCAGGGGGCGCATCTACCTCACCGCCGGAGCACTTCACCGTCCCTTTGACCACGCGGCCTTGCGGCCAGACGCCGAGGGTGTTCTGTTTGCTCTTGAATTGGCAGTGCAGGGCGACACGACACTCTTGTTTTCATACGCGCACCTTCTGGATATAAGGTCGTTTGGCGTGACGTCGAACCAGTTTGTTATGCATTTGATGGAGCACTACGCGCTCATGATAGCTCCGTCCGCGGATATCGATGCCCTTGCCGCCTCGCTTCACAAAGACATCGGCCTGACGGGGTACGATAGCATCCACGTCGCGTGTGCCGCGTGGCGAGGCGCGACACACTTCGTGACACCCAGCCGTGCGTTGCTGCGCCGAGACCTGGATATTCGTAGGGTGCTCGGGGCTAGCCTCTCTTTCCTGGCCCCGCATGAACTCCCGTTGCCCGCCAACATCCTGACCAACGGCGGCCAGTGCCTTGATTCGTTGGTGATCACGAACACCGTAGTCGAGTCAGCAAGGGACACGTTGCGTCACGGTGGCGGCGAGGGCGACTGGTATCTTGAGTCGCATCGACACATGCACGTTTCGCTGAAGGAGTATGAGGCTCAGGCGCGTCACGTCTGGACAGCACATCGGCCCGATGCCTATACGG
>JAABUZ0100004167.1_pt1 | contig 20268 bp, 20 predicted proteins | sample 5562091 | NCBI WGS metagenome assembly JAABUZ01 (sample SAMN12813069, study PRJNA571459) | rock metagenome | isolation source: Antarctica rocks | place: Antarctica: Victoria Land, Linnaeus Terrace sud | collected 2015-12-21 | reverse complement strand
CGCGGGCGACCTCGGCCTTGGATCTGCCAGCTTCAACCGCGGTCACGATCTTGGACCGCAAGTCGGGGGAATATGCTTTCATTCTCCAGTATGTCAAATAGGCCAATCACTCCGCAAGTCGCTCTACGACGCCGATTCGGCCTCCGCGATTGCCCATGCCAGCGCGCCGGCAGCCGTTGCGAAGTCCGGGTGATGTGCCTCGCCTGTCAGATTATCGACCCACTCGTAGATCGTTGCCGGCTGATTGCGAAAGACGGACGCGATAACCTCCCGCGCCCTCCCCGGGTCGCCGATCCGTGCCCAGGCAACCGCCAGAAACGACGTTATCCACGGCCAGATACCTTCGTTTTGGTAGTGACCGGGAGGATATTTTGATGGGCCGATTGCCTCCTGAGAAAACCCCGGTTCGATCACCGCGTGGCCGAATGGTCCTTCCAGAGTCCCGAGTAACTCGAGCACCTGGCGCGAGCGATCCTTGTCGCACGCCCCGAACGCGACGAGCAGGGCGGTGTCCAGAGCTCGCCGATACGAGACACGATCCGATGCCACGAAATTGGCGTAATAGCCGTACCGGGTCATCAAGATACGGTCTACCGCTGTGCGGACCTCGTCCCACTCGCGCCGACAGAAATCGGCTCTCGCTCGATCTCCGGTTGCCTCGAACATCTCCGCTGCCCCAGCCAGACAGCCGAGCCATACCGCCTGCGAATACGCTACCTTCCCTTGCCTGAGCAAAATATCCGCCCAATCCTGGTTCGGCCCTTGTTCCAGCAAGTGGTCCCCGTCCTCGTCACGGCTATGGAGATAGGTGATGGCGCTCGCCACACCGCTGGCGAATCGGTGCATGAGCGTGTCATCTCCGCTGCACATCCAATGGTCGTGAAGGGCGATCACCAGCCAGGCAACGCCGTCCAGATCGGCCCGCGTAGTATAGATCTCTCGCGTCCCTGCAGGGAAGTCGGGTGTCTGGATGTAGACGCAGGTCGGAAACGCCCCAATCTCCCCGTCTAGCTGTTCTTTGCTCGGCCGGAAACTGTCCGCATCCGTCCAGCCGGCATGTGTCTTGTTCCGAAACACAAAGGTGCCGGGATCGGATTGCGCTGTAATCTGATATCCCCAAAATCGTGCTAACAACTCTCCCGCCAGCTCGGTCTTGCCCAACCGACTGAGTCCCAGCGTCGAGATCGCCGTGTCGCGCGCCCAGATCCCCAGGTAGGTCGGCCCAGGCATCAGTATTCGGCCGATCTCGGTATCGGCTGTCTGTTGCTCGAGGACGGCCGACACCGTGTCGAGCAAGCGTCGCATGTCGATGGCTGAATCGGTTTCTTCCTGCATGGTTGACCGCGCCCTCGCCGGCGGAACACCGGCGGACGCTGCCTTTCTCCTCGTGATAGCTGGTACATGGAGAGCATAGGCTATTTCGCCGGCCGGTCGCGGGCGATTTGCCGCGTGGCCCCTTCACCCGTCTCGCGTGCCACTCTGCCTGGCCCCGTTCCGGCGCCTGCTGAACAGGTCCGATCGGGCTTGCTCCACGTAGAATACGTGGAGGTAGGCGCAGATGACAGAGAAACGCAAGTCGCCGCGGCCCGGCAGGCAGGGGCGGAGCGGGTTCTCTCGGAAGATCTCCAGACTGGCCAAATCATCGAAAGTGTGCTCATCGAGAACCCCCTGGTGGAGTAGCTCTGTGTCGAGCGTGATCAGTGTCCTTTTAGGTGCTCACGGTTCCGGCGCTCATGCATATACGCTTCGCTCTCACTGGCCTGGAAGGACTCATCCTCCACCAACCCAACCGTACGTGGCAACCGACGGGCCGGTTTTGGATTGGCGTCTCTACCCTCGTGGGTAGCACCTCTGATTCTCCTCATGCCGTGGCCGAGTGGATAAAGACCTCTCAGTTCCACCGGCAGCCGGCCCGACGCCTGTGCCTCGCCGAAGACCACGGCGAGGGCTGCGTCGAGTTGGTGAGGCGTATCTCCGTAGACCGCGAGATAGCACGGAGCCTTCGGGAAGGAGAACAGATCAAAGGGATCGCTGAGTGCGAGCACGACGACTCGCTTTCCCGAGTCGAGGAGCGCTTCGAGCACGTCGCGTTGTAGTGGGTGGCCGGTCGTGAAGGAGGTTCCCACAATGACGGTATCTGTGTCGCGAAGGGCACCGAGGATGGCATTCGGCTCCGCAGCTTCTACAGGCACGTCGATCACGGGCGCATGGCGATTTCTTACCATCGCGCTTAGGCACGACTGCAGGGGCCGCTCATTTTCGACACCGGTGGGCCGCTGAGGGGAGAACGTGACGATGCCGAGGGCTTCGTGGTTAGCTAACCGCAGTGGAATGAAGCCTTTCTCGTCACGGATCAGGGTGATCGATCGTTGCGCGATGCTCTGCGCGAGCTCTTCCCCTCCCTTCGGTTGTTCGGTCTCAGCCGATCGCACTCGCATCCGAAGGGAATCAAGCCGGCGGGTCGCTTCCATCAGCCGTGATAGAGGAAGAGCCCCATCCTGGACTGCTGATACCAGCGCCTCAAGCGCTCCCTGCTGCAACTCGACCTGGTGGGAGACGAGCGCGAGATCTGCGCCCGCTCCTATGGCCCGTACCACGGCCTCGCCGGTTGTCATCTGGTTCTGAATAGCCCCCATCTCCATGCAGTCCGTCACAATTACGCCATCGTAGCCCAGTCCGTTCCGCGCCAGATCCATGACGCGCTTCGACACGGTTGCGGGCGTCGACGCATCATCCAGCGAGGAATACCAGATGTGGCTGATCATGAGACAGTCCACACCCGCGGCAATCGCTGCCCTGAAAGGGACCAGATCGTTGCGTTCAAGCTCGTCGACGCTGCGGTCGACCGTGGGCATATCGACGTGGGAATCGACGGACGTGCCGCCGTGTCCAGGAAAGTGTTTGGCGGTGGCGGCGACCTTGGAACAGCGATATCCCTCGATGAAAGCCGACGAGTAGGCGGCGACGGTCTGGGGGTCATCGGAGAAGCAGCGCACACCGAGCACCGCGTTGTGATAATTGTCGAGGATATCGGCCACGGGTGCGAAGTTCAGATTGATGCCCAGCAAGGCTAGCTCCTGCGCCGCGACGGCGGCAGCCCGGCGTGTCAGGTCGATGTCCCCCGTTGCCGCCCATGCCATGGGGCTAGGCCAGGGAGTTGCCGCGGCTCCCAGCCGGTTCACTCGTCCCCCCTCATGGTCAATAGCAATCAGGACATCGTCGGCGGCCAGGGCGCGAAGTTGAGCGGTCAAAGATTTGACCTGCTCGGCTTCCCCGATGTTGCGAGCAAAGAGGATGACGCCGCGCACTCCACGGCTGATCAGGTTGACTGTGCCGGCTGGGACAGATCGGCCAGGAAAGCCGACCATCAGTAATCCAGCGGCGATGCGTTCCAGTGCTTCACGGTTTCCCAAAGAGTCGTTTAACCCGACGGTTTCATGTACCATGTCGCAACCTCCTCCTTCAGATGCCCAGCCACTACTGCGGAAGCCCTAAAGCGGACGGCCCTGGTCCGCGCCGCCCGATACTATCCGTGACCGGCGGGTCGTAGCGAGTGCGGTTGATTATGAGCGTTGCACACGCATATCAACTTTCGTTATAACTAATGCACTCGGTGGGCATGTCGTTCATCGAGAAATTGCGAGGATGGAGGAAGCACGTGAATCGTTTCAGGTATGTGATCACCGTTCTGATGGCCGTGGTCGTGGGTACATCGTATGCCGCGGGGGCGCCGCGAGTCGACGCGAAGTCGTCGACGGCGTCGCAGCGCACCTACTACGGCATTGCCAACATCCAGCAGGGCGCTCCGCTCAACTTCTTCAGCACGTCCGGCATGGCAGGACAATGGGGACCCGATGTCACGATGGCGCAACTGGGGGACTGGCGGTTCGGCAGCAATATGTTCAACTTTGTGCCGGTCATTGCCAAGACCTGGAAGGTATCGAAGGGCGGGAAACAGGTCACCGTCTTCATTAACCCGAAGGCAAAGTGGTCAAACGGCAAGCCGATCACCGCGCGCGATCTGTATGTGACGGCGCAGATTGAGCAGATTCGCGGGACGATCGCGCCGTATGGCCTCGCCAACCCGATCAAGATCGTCAATACCCACGAGGTAGTGTACAACCAGCTATCGACTAGCAATTACAATCTCTTCCTGCGACAGATACTCTTTCAGCCCATTGCGCCCGCCGTGCAGTATGCATCCCTGCTCCCCGCTGACATCAACACCATTATCCAAGATTCGCAGTACACGGGCAGCGACGCGACGCTACAGGCGAAGGCCAAATCCGCTCTCACGGCACTGTCCGGGCTGACCAAGAAAATCGAGGCCTATAACCCGCCGCAGAATCTCTCCGATGGGCCGTACCAGATTCAGGATGTGAGCCCGAGCGAAATCGTCCTGGTGAAAAATAAGAACTACGCTCTGGCGAACAAGATCAGCATTACCAAGCTCGTTCTTCGTAACGACAATGACGATAATCAGACCATTTGGAACATGACGCTTGCGGGGCAAACCTACCAGATGAGTTCCGGAGGCATGACTCCGCAGTTGATCAATCAGATGAAGCGCGTCAGGGGAAACGCCTTCTATAAGGTGTCCTCGACATCATCTCTGCAGTTGATCTTCAACGAGAATATCGCGCCGTATAACAACGTGAAGGTTCGCCAGGCTCTCGCCTATGTCATCGACCGGAAACCGGTTTGGAAGGTGGCGGCGCTGGTTGCCGGCTCACAGTCAAAGACCATTACCGGGGGCGTGGATGCCAACGCCAGGGCGTACCTCACGCCGGCACAGTTGAAACATCTCAATCCCTATAAGACGAATCTCAAGACAGCCACCAAGCTGCTGCAACAGGCCGGGATGACCAAGAAGTCCGGCAAATGGTACCTGTCCGACGGCTCCCAGTGGACCATGACGCTCTATACCGTTGCAGGGTTCAATGATGTCATCGAGGCCTTTCAGAACATCGCCAACCAGCTTTCCAGCTTCGGCATCGACGCACAGCCCCAACTGATTCCCTCCTACGCTCAGTACCTGGCAGATTTGCCCCTCCAGAAGTACGCAGTGGGCTTTTGGATCGGCACCTCTCCCATCCCATACAACTTCATGTCGCGGCTCTATGGCGTCCCGGATGGCTACCAGGTAGAGAACGGCCAGCTCGTTCACTACACCGCCGCTGACAAGGGCAAAGGCAATTGGCTGAACCTCCCCACGAGCGTGAAGGTGAAGGGATACGGGAACGTCAAGGTCGGTCCGTTGACCTATCAGCTGAGCCAGACCCACGATCCCGCCAAGATCCGCAAGATTACCCAGGAACTGATGATAACCACCAACCAGTACGTCCCGGAGATCACGATGTGGGACGTGATCCAGACCGGGTTCGTCAACCAGAGTTACTTCGCCAACTACCCACTGAAGAACGTGTCGGTGTTGCGATCGTGCTACGGCGACTACCCGCCAATCGGCTGTTGGCAGAACTTCGGGTACCTCAAGCCCAAATAGGATTGCAACCAATTCCAGCTAGCTACCATACAAGAGGGACCACAGCGGGGGAATCCCCGCTGTGGTTATGCTCCTTTGGAGGGTCGCCATGAAAGGGTTCCCGTTGCGGCTGCTGCGCAAGCTGCTGGCCGGGATTGTCATGATTTGGGTGGTTGCCACCTTCACGTTCTTTCTGGTCAGGTTGATACCGGGGGACCCGGCCAAGGCGCAGGTCGAGACCCTGATCCAGCAAGGGTACTCGCAAGAGCAAGCCCAGGCCGCCGCGGGCAACATGTACGGGTTTATCCCCAGCGATCCGTTGCCGATTCAATACAAGGACTATATCCTGCGCCTGGCCCACTTCGATCTTGGGCAGTCCACCTTCTATGCGACGGGGGAGTCGGTGTCCCATCTCATCATGGCGGCGCTGCCATGGACCATCTTCCTGGTCAGTATGGGCATCCTGGTTACCTTCGCCATTGGGGTGGTCGGCGGAGTCATTGCCGCCATGAAACGTAACTCCTGGATTGGCGGCGGCATTACACTGCTGGGGTCCATTTTGCATGGCATCCCGCAGTTCATGCTTGCCCTGGTGCTGGTGTTCGTCTTTTACGTTCGCACCCACGTCGTCGGGACTCTTGGCCCCTATGATGTGGAGCAGGTGAGCCCGGGAGCCAATCTCGGCTACATCGGCAACCTCGCCGAGCATGCCGCGCTGCCCGTAGCCGCGCTTGCCATCTCCGGCTTCGGCTTCTGGGCGCTGGCCATGAAGTCGAGCGTCGTCACCACTCTGGGCGACGACTTCATTCTGGCCTCCGAGTTGCGCGGTATCAAGCCCTCGATCCGCTTCCGCTACATCGCGCGGAACGCGTTCCTCCCCCTGTTCACCGTCCTCGCGCTATCCCTTGGGTTCGCCTTTGGCGGCGTAATTTTCATTGAACTGATCTTCGTCTACCCCGGCATCGGGAAGATGCTGAACGATAGCGTCGGGCAGCACGACTTCCCGCTGATGCAAGCGTGCTTCCTGATCATTACCGCCGCCGTCATCGTATCCAACATCCTGGCAGACCTGTTATACGCCGTAATCGATCCCCGGATTCGAACGGAGAAGTAAGCGATATGGAAGCCATACTTTCCGAGGAACCACAGGCACTAACCAGTAAGAAACTGGTCCCGGCGCCCACCGGACGCGGGCAGCGCGGGCAGTCCTTTTGGGCCATCGCCTGGAGCGTCCTCAGGCGGAGGCCGAGCGGCCTCCTTGGCCTCTTGATAATCCTGGTCTTCACCGTACTGGCCATAATCGGCCCCTACCTCTACCCCTCCCCTCTGCCCGTTGACACAAACAGCATTCTAGCCCCTCCCTCCGGGGCGCATGTGCTGGGGACTGACTTTGAAGGGACCGACGTGCTCGCCCTGATTATCGTCGGCACCCGGTATGTCATTCTATCCGCGGCCATCGCGGGCTTTTTCATCGCCTTTTTCGGGACAGTCCTCGGGCTTATCTCCGGCTACTTCCTCGGATGGACCGATAGCGTCATCATGCGCGTTACGGACTTCGTCCTCACCATTCCGGGCTTCCCGCTGCTCATCGTCCTGGCCACCGTCTGGAAATTCGGGGATCCCCTGTCGATGGGCTTCGTCCTCGGCATCGTCGGCTGGGGCGCCCTGGCTCGTGCCGTTCGGTCGCAGGTTCTGTCGCTACGGGAACGAACCTTTATCGAGGCTGCGCGAGGGTTGGGGTTCTCGTCGTTCCACATCATCACGCGGGAAGTCTTGCCCAATATTGCGCCCTACATCGGTATGAAGTTCTTGCTCGGCGTCACCGGCGCCATTTATGCCGAAGTCGGTCTCTTCTTCCTTGGCGTCGTGCCCTTTTCGGTCTCAAACTGGGGCGTTATGCTCAACTTCGCCTATCGCCAGGCCGGTGCAATGTACTCATCCAACGCGCTCACGTATTTGCTGGCTCCTCTGGCTTGCATCCTTCTGGTCACCCTGGGAGTCGTCCTGTTCTTGGACGCAGCTGATGAGATCCTCAATCCCCGTCTTAGGCGGGGCTAGTCAGTGGCTTCCAGTTCGGCACATGCTGTGTCGATCAGCGGCGTCTCCTGTGCCATCCGCGACCTGACTGTTTCATACCATGTAGGAGGCGGGGAGTATCCAGCGGTGCGGGATGTCCAGCTCGACATCCCGGCCGGCGAGGTTACCGCGGTCATCGGCGAATCGGGCTCCGGCAAAACCACCCTGGCAATGGCTATGCTCAACGCCGTCCAACCCCCTGGGCGCATCGTCAGCGGAACCGTGACCTATGAGAGTGCCGGCGACATTCTGGCCATGGATACCCGCCGGCTGCGGAAGGTCCGTGGGGACCAGGTCAGCATGGTGTTCCAGACGGCCCAGAACTCCCTCAATCCGCTGAAGCGCGTCGGATCACAGGTGCTCGACCTGGCTCGTTCCCACGGGCACAAAGACACCAAGGGAGTGCTGCGCGAGGCCGCCGAACTCTGTGCCAGGATGTCCCTCAACGCGGATCGAGTACTGACCTCCTATCAGCACGAGCTCTCTGGAGGTATGCGCCAGCGAGTCGGCATCATGCTGGCGCTCGTCCTGCAACCGGCGGTCGTGCTGCTCGATGAGCCGACGACTGCGCTGGATGTTCTATCGCAATCCGAAGTGCTTCAGATCCTGCGTGGCCTACAGCGCGAGCGTCGTTTTAGCGCGGTGCTGATTACGCACGACATGGGGGTAGTGGCAGAGTTGGCCGACCGTGTGGCCGTGATGTACGCGGGACGGGTAGTCGAGCGCGGGCGTACGCAGCAGGTCCTCATCAACCCCATGCATCCCTATACTCGTGCTCTGATCGCCTCCATTCCACGTCTCACCGGCGATCCCTCCGATGCCCGTGCCCTACCCGGTCTGCCACCTGCACTGACCACCATCCCCCGGCAGGGCTGCGTCTTCCGGTCTCGTTGCCCCTACCATCCTCCCATCGCCGATACCGAAGTACCGGTACTGCAGAACATGGATGGCGATCACTGGGTGGCATGTCATCTCGCAGGACAACTCGATGATCGAAGCGGTTAACATTACCAAGACCTTCCCTGCTCGCGGGGGAGGTCTGCTGCCCGGTGAAGTCGTCCGGGCGTTGCGCGGAGTGAGCGTCAACGTACCAGATTCCAGCGCGCTCGCGCTCATCGGTGAATCCGGTTGCGGCAAGACAACTCTCGGGCGTATCCTCTGTGGGCTGGAACCGTACGACGGAGGAGATTTGATCTTCGACGGCGTTTCAATGAACAGCCTGGCGCCCAAGGAGCGAAACAGCCGGTTCCGAAAGGCGCAGCTCATCCATCAGGATCCGTACGCGGCCCTCAATCCGGTCCGGACGGTGGGTAAAACACTCACCGATCCCTTACGCCTGCGGTCCAAGCAGATCGGCAAGGATGCGCGGTGGGTCAACGAGCGCGCTCATGAACTGCTGAGTCTGGTAGGGCTGGACCCAGAGGAAGTCCTCTCCAAGTATCCCCACAATCTGTCCGGCGGACAGCGCCAGCGCGTGGTCATAGCGCGAGCGCTGACCGTTGACCCCGATACCCTGGTAGCCGACGAGGCGGTCTCGATGATTGATGTCTCCTTGCGTCTCGGAATCCTCAAGCTCCTTAGCGACCTGCGCGAGCGACTCGGGATCGCCATTGTATTCATCACACACGATGTGGCAGCCGGCCGCTACGCAGCTCGGGACGGCACTATGGCCGTCATCTACCGTGGAGAAATTTTCGAGTACGGACCCATCGATGAGGTCATTCAGTTCCCCGTCAATCCATATACCCAGTCGCTCCTGAGTGCTGTACCCGTGCTAACAGGACTGGAACAGCCGGGGCCGGACCGATTTACGCCCAAGCAGGCGATGGATACTGACAGAACCGAGTCGGGCTGTCTCTTTCACGGGCGTTGCCCCTTTGCCACGGATAGGTGCCGTATTGAGCACCCAGAGCTTCTGGCGCTGGAGGGGAAGGAGCGCCTGAGTCGCTGCCATTACTCGACTACACGTCGAGTGGTTGCCATACCCACCCAAGCGGGCGGCGCGGCGGTGAGCCGGTGACCGACGACGCCGTCGTCCGTCGTCACCGAGCATCGGCCCTCGATCGTGCAGTCTCACGCCGGGGGTTCCTGGAAAGCTCCGTGCGGGGCGCGGGAGCGTTACTGGGGGCTAGCAGCGCCCTTGTCGCCACGAGAGATGCGCTGGGGGCATCGCCTGTTCCACAAACCCTCCGTGAAAAAGTAGCGCAACTCTTCGTCATCAGTTTTCGCGGCCTATCCGCGGGTCACGAGACCCTCTCCTTGTTCAACCGCTATGCGTTTGGCGGCGTAATCCTGTACGCCGACAACTGTCAGTCGGCGGCACAGATTCGTACCATGCTGGCCGAGTTGCAGACGGTGGCTCGATACCCGCTCCTGGTCTGTACCGATCAAGAGGGTGGAGGCGTAGTTCGGATCCACGACGGAGCACCGAGCTTTCCCTGGGAGGCGACCTACGGCCGCATTGGTTCCACCGCCCGCGTATACCGGGATGCCTCAATCACCGCGCGAGACCTGCGCAACCTGGGTCTCACCATGAACCTCGCCCCTGTGGTCGATGTACTCAGCAATCACAGGAGCCCAATTGGCCGGCGTTCCTATGGGTTCGATCCGCACCTGACTGCCCGGCTCAGCACGGCTGCCATTCGTGGCTATCAGCAGCACGGTCTGGCTTCGACCGCCAAACACTTCGTCGGCCTCGGCCACACGTCGATTGACTCGCATCACTCTCTGCCCACGGTGACGCTCTCGCTGTCGCAACTGGAAGCAAGGGACTTTATCCCCTTCCGTTCGGCTATTGCCGCAGGCGTCTCCTCTGTCCTGGTCGCCCACGTGGCCTTGCCGGCCGTCGATCCCATCTACCGCCCTGCTTCACTCTCGCCCATTGTGATAGAGGGGGTATTGCGCAAACGGCTTGGCTTTAAAGGTGTTGTCATGACCGATAGCCTGGTCATGGGCGCGCTTCCGAGGGGACGCGAAGCGGAAGCAGCCGAAAGCGCCTTCGCGGCAGGCGCCGATATCCTCCTGATCGCCGCAAATGCCCATATTTCATCCGCAGTGATCGAAGAATCGGTGGAGCGCGTGGTGGCAGCGCTGTCGGCCGGGCGCATCCCGCGGAGCCGGCTAGACACCGCCCTGGGACGGGTCCTCGCGCTCAAGCAGCGCTACCCTCCGCCCTTGCTACCCGTGCCGTAGCCACAGCGCTGCTCAGCCCTCATGCCGGGTTGCACGAGAGCACGATGTGAAGCACCCATACTCGCTCTCGTGCCCGGCGACATAGATCAGTAGATCAAGACTGTCTCGCGTGCCACACGAAAATCCGCCTCATCAGCCTCCCATTCCTTGGCGACCTCGGCTGGAGGTATCCCGCGTATCAGGCGCTCGCGCCACGAGGCAGTGCCTGCCAGTGCATCGAACTGGCCAGCCAGGAAGTCAAACTCCGGATGACTCGCCAGAGCAGCGACGAGCGCCAGCCCCGCACGGACCGGGCGGAACTCGCTTCGGTCGTTCATCGTGAGCCGCACTCCCCGGCAAGGGCGACCGGCCCATTTACTCGATTGAGGCGTGAAGTTGACCGGCTCGACCGATGCGCCCGCCCATGCTTCGTCCTTTGAGAGTACGGTCGCGAGCAACTCTCCATCCAGAAACGGCGCACCCACCATTGTGAACGGCGCTTCCGTTCCACGTCCTTCCGACACATTTGTTCCCTCGATCAAACAGGTGCCGGGATACAACCATGCCGCCTCTGCCCTCCGCATGGCGGGAGAGGGTGGCGTCCAGAGTAGTCCCGTCTCGTCCCAGCTCATTGGGCGTTGCCAGCCCTCGGCGGTGATGATAGATATGTCAAGGCCGAGGTCCAGATCGAATCGATTCCACAAAGCGAGCTCCCCCAACGTCAAACCGTGCCTCACCGGGACCATAGAGGCGCAGACGGCGGAATCGTAGCCAAGGTCCGGTTTGTTCCCCTCGATCGCCATACCGTCAAGCGGATTGGGGCGATCCAGGCAGTAGACCGGCTTTCCATGGCGAGCCGCAAGTTTCAGGACCTCGCGCAGGGTCCAGCCGTAGGTATAGTACCGGCAACCGACATCCGGAAGGTCGACGACTAGGACGTCGACCGTTTCCAGGGCTCCCTCAACCGGCGAGGTATCAGCGCCGTAAAGGCTCAGAACCGGAATGCTACCCAACTGTGAATGACCAACCGGTGCTCCCGCAGCCGCATTCACCGCAAGGCCGTGCTCCGGAGTCAGGAGCAGCGCAAGGCGGTATCCACAGTCCATCAGTACCGACCCGGTCCATCGATCGTCCGAAGTTCGCGCCGCTCGATTCGTCAGCAGTCCCAATCGAGCCGATCGCGGCAGCTCCGCCGCGCCAACCGCAAGACGATCGATCCCGATATGAACTGACTGCTTCATCCGTCCTTCATTCCCCGGAACGCGAGGGACCGGTTTCCGGCAAGTATTGGACGTTCGTCTTCACCCTCACCTTCTATCATGACTGAGACCGAGGGATGGCGCTATTCAGCAAGGAGGTGGCGACTATGCGCTACGTATTGGGCGTCGACGGCGGCAATTCGAAGACGCTCGCGGTAGTCGTCGATGAACACGGCTCTGTTCACGGTGTTGGGCGGTCGGGCAACAGCAACCATCAGGGAATTGGGCTGGAGGCGGCCATGCGCGAGGTCCGCCGGGCCGCCGAGGGAGCGCTCCAGAACGCCGGTGTCGATCCGTCGTCAATTTCCTCTGCCTTCTGTGCGCTGGCCGGCGCCGACCTGGACGAAGACTTTGACGCCTTGAACCCGGCGCTGGCGCGGCTCCACCTGGCGCCGGTCGTGGAACTGGATAATGACAGCATCGCGGCATTGCGGGCCGGCACCGATTCTCCGGATGCCGTTGTTGTGGTTTGGGGAGCGGGCACGAACGGGGCTGGGAGAAACAGCGCCGGCGCGAAGATTCGTCTGCCTGCCCTTGGCTCGATCTCCGGAGACTGGGGAGGTGGCGGGGATTTCGGCCGCGACGCGATTTGGTTTGTTGCGCGAGCACACGACGGTCGAGGACATCCTACCGTTTTGCAGGACCTCGTCCTGCATGCGCTGGAGTTGGACGATGTTGACGAGATGATCCGGCGCCTCTACTTCAGACAGATACCTTCCCTCCAGGTGATCGAGTTGGCGCCCCTCGTCTTCCGAGCCGCGGACGCCGGCGACCCCGTCGCAAATGAGATGGTGGTGCGTGGCGGCACGGAGGTAGCAACGACTGCGCGAGCGCTCCTCCGGAGGCTGGACTTGTTGGAAACCGCGGCGCACGTCGTTCTGGCCGGTAGTATGTTCCGAGCCGAAGCGCCGCTCTTTATGCGCACCATACTGCGCTCAATGACGGAGATGGCGCCCTATGCGCGTGTTGTCAGCCCGGACGTTGAGCCGGTGGTGGGAGCCGCCTTCCTGGCGCTGGACCTTCTCGGTCTTCCAGTTGACGCCACCGTCCGAGAGCGAGCCCGGCGGAGCTACGAGCAGTTGTCTTTGTGACGGGCGGGCGATGCGGCCGCTCCTTGATCAAGGCGATCACGGAAGAAACACGTCGGTGTACTTGGCAGCGACTGCGGTAAGCCAACTGGGATCGTCCGACAGCCCCCTCAAACGGCGAGCCAGGAGAAGTGCCCCCACGATGGGTGGATAGGACGCTGGACGGACGTTCGCGTCGGGTATCGAGTCCTGCACGGTTTGTCGAAAGGGGCCGCTCACGATCTCTCCCGCGCCGAAGACGCCTCCCGCTGTATACACAGTTGGGTCCACCAATCCCAGCCCGCTCGCGACGGCCACCGCGGCCCGTCCCAGTTCCCGGCCCGCGCTCACCATGATCTCACCTGCCACTACGTCTCCATCGACGGCTAGCGCCGCCACCGCAGGCGCTAGGTTGGCGATGCTGGCGCGGGAGAAGCCCTTGGCGTAGACAACGCGGGTGATGTCTCGCACCTCATTCAGCTTGAATGTTTCGCGTATGAGTTCCTCCAGCGCCGTTTGTCGATCTCGACCATCGCTCGACCTGGCGGCAGCAGCAACCGCTCGCCGCCCGATGTCGTAGGCGCTCCCTTCGTCCCCCAACATGTAGCCCAGGCCGCCGACAACCGCCTCGCGGCCGTCCGGCGCCAGGCCGTAGGCGATGGAACCACCGCCCGAGATCACCACAATGCCCGCCGCCCCACCCGATGCTCCCGCCAGGCTGACAACATAATCGGGTAGCACGATGAGACGGGCCGCAGGAAGAAGACTCGCGAAGATTCTCTCGACCGTCACTACCTCCGAGCTGCGAGGACGTAGAGCGGTCCAGCCAACCGCAACGGCGGTAATCAGGTCACGCTCGATCCTTGCCGCGCCGCACAGCTCTCCGACAAGGTCCCTGATAACCTCCTCATTGCGCCGCCGGGCGCCGTGTTGCCTGAAGTGGTCCACCGCGCCGCTGCGCCGATGCAGTACGACGTTGCCCTGGGGACAGGCCAGGATCGATTTCGTGGAGGTCTGCCCCGCGTCCACCGCGAGGAGATACCCTTGGTGTGTCTCCACAGGGTTCAAGCTGGAGCGCGAGGCGCCGAGTCTCGTAGCGCCGTCGCTACCGCGTCATGAAAGCGGCTCCTGAGTCTGGTAACAGCGGCACTGTCATCTACAGTTGGGTGGACGCGATTGGTCAGCAAGACGGCAACCAGGTTCAGAGCCGGATCGACCCAGATTGAGGTGCCGGTGAATCCAGTGTGCCCGAAGGCATGAGCACTGAGTTGCGCTCCGGCAGAACGCGGCCCAGATGCTTCCATCCCGGTATGGTCTTGAGCAGGCTGGTTGATTTGCCATCCCAGTCCCCGAGCTTCATTCAGGCCCGGCGTGCAATCCTGGACTGCTGCTGTCGCTGTCTGTTCTTCCAGCACGTTGGTGCGCCCCGCGCGCCCGCGGTCAAGCCACATTTGACCGAGTGTCGCGACGTCATGTGCTGTTGCAAACAATCCGGCGTTGCCGCTGATGCCGCCCATTGCGTACCAGGCGTTTCCATCATGAACGGTACCCACGATGTAATCCTCACGCCACCCATGAAAGCTCAGGCCTGCTGCTACAACGTTCGCCTGCTCGTACACGTTGCCGCGTTCAGTCCAGGCACATCGTTCTCGATCGATCCTCGATCCGTACGCCGTGTCGCCCAGGCCGAGCGGTTCGAACAGCGACTCGCAAGCCAGGTCATCAAGTGCCCGCCCGGTCACCTCCTCGAGGAGCATACCGAGAACAATGTATCCGAGACAACTGTAGATCACTCGAGAGCCGGGCTCATAGGCCGGATCCATTCCCGCGATGGTCCCGAGCACGTCTGCCCGTGTCCGAGCCCGCACGTACAGAGGACTCCATGCCGGCAAGCCACTCGTATGCGTGAGTAAATGTCGTACCGTCACCCCTCCACTTGCAAATCGTGCCAGGGGCGAAAGGTACCGGCACGCCGGGTCGTCCAGTGAGACCGTTCCCTGATCCGCAAGTTGTAGCACGAGCGGGGCCGTTACGAGGGGCTTGGTCAATGAAGCCAGATCGAAGATCGTGTCGGCCTTCATGGCGCGCTGCTCCGGCACGAGCGCAGCCCGGCCGGCCGCCTCGTGCAACACGGTCCTTCCGTGCCACCGAACGAGGGCCACTGCGCCCGGTATCTCCTCCTCGTGTACCGCTCTTTGCACGACGTCCCACGCGGCGCTCAACTTCGGGCCGTGGCTACCGATATTCATCAGGCGCCCCCCTCTGGAGCGCGATTCCCATGGATGGCATGCTGAACAACACCCTTACTTCTCGCCAGGCGGATCCGCGCATCGTCCGCGTCGACCCCAGCCAGAGCGGCCACGATCGCGACCTTGAGCTCTCCATCGCATGCGGCCAGGAGCGCCCGCGCTTCTCGGTCCCCGAGCATCGCGGCAGTTCTTAGAATCTGAACCGATCGATCGCGGAGCTTGACATTGCTTGCACGCATATCCACCATCAGGTTACCGAAAACTTTGCCCAGCAGAACCATGACTCCCGTGCTCAGCATATTCAGGACCATCTTCTGCGCTGTGCCCGCCTTCAGCCGCGTCGAGCCGCCGATCACCTCAGGTCCGACCACCGGGTGGATCATGATATCCACCAGCCCCGCGAGCTGCGTCTCAGGATTGCAGGCAAGCCCAATAGTCAACCCTCCTCGCTTCGTCGCGAACTCGATAGCGCCCAGCACGTACGGCGTCCGTCCGCTCGCCGTAATCCCAACTACGCTATCCACTTCGTTCAGCCCTAGCGCTTCGAGATCTGCTCGCCCCTGGTGCGAGTTGTCCTCAACCGCCTCAATCGATCGAGTCAGGGCCGGCGTGCCACCAGCGATGACGCCGACCACGAGTTCCGGAGGGGTGTTGAACGTGGGCGGGCATTCCGCGGCATCGAGCACGCCCAGCCGTCCCGATGTGCCGGCGCCTACATACACCAGCCGGCCGCCTCGCCGTAGACGGGCGGCGATCTCCGTTATGGCGAGGGCAATGTGTTCCGCCTCCGCCGCGACGGCCGCCGCCACCGTCGAGTCCTCTGCGTTCATCGTCTGCACGATGCTAAGCGCAGCCATTCTGCCGAGGCCGGCGCTGGCCGGGTTGATGCTTTCAGTTGTCAGGCCGGCAAGGGACCGGTCGGAATCGGGAACCATGGCTCGGGCTCTCCTTGGTCTTGTGACATTGGCGCCAATGATAGATTCGTGTCCTTCACAGAATACCTGGGACGCAGGCCTGGCATGCACGGCCACGACGCAGCTTCGAGGGCCCGATGCACTGGAGAGTGATCCCGACGTCGCCCTGAGCGGACGCGTCTTTCGTGGAACCGGTACACTGCTGTTGGTTACCATTCGACAGCATGTACATCCCATCCCACTCACACCGGGGATAGCGCCGCCAAACATCGAGCCGGTGCTTGGCTCGCTGCTTTAGGCCGTGGACGTTGTGAGTTTGCAGGCGGCCAGAGGACACCTGCGTGGGCAAAGCGGAGTTGCGTGCGACTCGCAGGCGGGGAGATGGAGGAGAGAGCGCTATGTCAGACGGTCCGTGGAAGGTCTGTGTAATCGGAGCCGGCAGCACCTATACTCCCGAATTGGTGGAGGGTATCATCGACCGGGCAGGCGTGCTCCCCGTTGGTGAGCTTGCCTTCGTGGACATAGACCAGGAGCGGTTGGACATATTAGGCAACATGGCCCGACGCATGTTCACTGCCGCAGGGCAGAATGTGCCGGTAACGACCACGATCGACCGGCGTCGTGGCATCGAGGGCGCTGACTTTGTGCTCAACCAGATTCGAGTCGGTGGACAGGCGGCGCGCATTCGGGATGAGTACACGGGACGGCGGCACGATGTGGTGGGCCAGGAAACTACCGGTCCGGGCGGGTTCGCGAAGGCGCTGCGCACCATCCCGGTGGTTCTCAACATTGCATCCGACATCCGGGAACTCTCCCCAGACGCCTGGATGGTGAACTTCACCAACCCGGCGGGTATGGTAACCGAGTCCCTTCTTCGGTTCGGGGGCGTAAAGGTTATGGGGCTCTGCAATTCGCCGTTCGGGATGCAAGTCGCGATCGCCCATAGCATGGGGGTCGAACCGGACCGAGTCCGCATCGACGTGGTGGGGCTGAACCATTTGTCGTGGGTACGCACCGTCTACCTGGATGGGAAGGATGTGACGGATGACGTGATCGAGCGGGTGGTGGCGGAAGCCGAAGGAGACTCCAGGTGGTTCGATCCGGTGCTCATCGGCGCGCTGCGCATGGTGCCGTCGTCGTACCTGCATTACTTCTATCACCAACAGTCGGTATTAAAACGGCAACGGGAGGGCGGTCAGAGCCGAGGCGAGCAGGTATGGGAGATCGAGCGCAACCTGCTTGAGATGTACCGCGACCAGAACCTTTGCTGCAAGCCGCCGCTCCTGCAGCGACGCGGCGGCGCACACTATTCAACGCTTGCGGTCTCCCTGGTCACAGCTATCGCGAACGACACGCGGGAGGTTCACATCGTGGACTGCCAAAACAACGGAGCACTACCCGATCTTCCTGACGACGTGGCAGTGGAAATCGCGGCCACAATTGACCGTCAGGGAGCGCATTCGATTGCCGCGGGACATCTACCATTTAGCATTCGTGGCCTGGTGCAGCACGTAAAAGCGTACGAGGAACTGACCATCGAAGCAGCCATAGGTGGAGACGAACGCGTCGCCCTCCTTGCCCTGACGGCGAATCCGCTTGTTCCCTCTTTCGAGAAAGCGCATGATCTCTGGAAAGAGATCCGGGAGGCGAACGCGGAGTACCTGCCACAATTTGGCGCCGAGGCCGCGTCGCGGCTCATGACTGCGTGAGCGACAGCGGCTGGAAGCTACCGTCGGAAAGTACGCTCGCTGCCTGGGTCTTCCTGTGTTGGTGCTTCTATATCTGCTCTATATCTGCTCCGCGCTCTTTTATGTGTATTGAAGCCACCCAGCGCCGGCGGTAGTGGGCACGCCTCCTCTTCGAAGCAGCGGGCACACGTCTTGCTACATCATCGGTAGTTCGACGCGCTGGGAACAGCGCAGAAAGAGGGACAGTATGTCTGTTGCACGGGTTACCGAGATTAGCTCGACATCGACCAAAAGTTTCGAGGACGCGATTCAGCAGGGTATCGATCGCGCCACGGCTACGCTGCGCAACGTGCAGAGTGCGTGGATCAAGGAACAGCAGGTGAACGTTGACAATGGGAAAATTTCGAGCTACCAGGTCCATATGAACATCACGTTCGTTTTGGAGGATACAACCGGGTCCAGCTAAGTCAGGCAGGCGTGTTCTTGGCGCGAGAGAGTTGAGTGGAGTGCACGCTCTCTGCCGCCAAGTCTTCGCTTGGCATGGTCACCGTCGCTGCTTAGCCAATCAGCCGATGAGCATCCGGGATGAACTTGATCCAGTTCGGATCGTATGCCACGTGGAGGTGTTGATGCACCCAGTAATAACGACTGACGTGGGGCTGGGCCGGAGTTGTCATGGGCAGCATTCTAGCCTCTTCCGGCATGCGTCCCCCTTTCCGATGATTGCACGATTTGCAGGCGCTGACCAGGTTGTCCCACCGATGTGGGCCGCCATGGTGACGAGGTATCACATGGTCGATCGTCAACTCTTTGGGCTGCTTGCCGCAGTACTGACACGTGTAATTGTCACGCAGGAATAGCTCCTTGCGCGTCAGTTTGGCAATCGGGTGAACCCGCTTGATGAGATAGAGGAGGCGGATGACTGACGGGCAATCGAAGGTTCGCGTCGAGGTATGCAGTACAGTCGCACCCAGTTCGACCACCTCGGCCTTGCCATCGCCGACCAACACAAAGGCGCGACGTATTGGGCACACGTTGAGTGGCTCGAAGTTCTGATTGAGAACGAGGACTCGCCCGTTCACGGCCGGCAGCTCCATCTAATACAAAAACCGATGCCTCATGCGATGGGAGGGCATCGGCGGACCACAGGAGTATTCTATCATCGTCCCCAAATCGCTTCAATGCGGTCTTCTACCCGCGTTGGCGGGGTACGCGCTTTCGGGGCATGCGTGTTCAGCCACCCGTCCCCGTGGCCGTGTTCCCACGGTCGCCGCACGGTTGAAAGCTGATGCTGCACTCGTTGTAGTGTAGGATTACCAAGCGCTGTCACACTTGCCTGGCCAGCCACGTTCTATACACGGATTGACTCAGACGCATGGAGACACCTGGTAAGCATTGACGCGATGATAGCTGCTCTCGTGGAGGTCCGGCGCGTGCCGGAGGCGCAGGCCCAACCTGATGATCTGCTCGTGCAGTTGATTGAGCAATATGAACGACCTCTCTATAATTTCTTGCTTACGCTGCTGCGGGATAGCGACCTTGCCCTGGACTGTGCACAGGATACGTTCCTCCGGGCGTACGAGAACTTACGGAAACACCGGCCCGTCAACTCGTCATGGCTCTACACCGTCGCGCGGAATCGCGCAATGGATCACTTTCGCCAGCAGCGGCGGATAGAACCGAACGACGATAAACTGGAAAACGTTCCTGTTACGTTTGCCGCCGACAGTAGGCTGGGCGTTCAGCAGGTTATGGAACAGCTCTCGCCAACCGACCGAGAAGTACTGTATCTCTATGATTTGGCCGGGTTCAAGACCGATGAGATCGCTGTAATGCTTGGTGTGCGCAGCACGGCCGTTCGCCAGCGACTCTCTCGGGCTCGCGAGCGGTTCCGGGTGCTCTATGGAGCCGAGACGTGAATCAGCACCAGCGATTTCGAGAGCGGCTCGCGTATCGCTCGGAACTGTCGCCCAAACAGGAGCGGCAGTTGGAGGAGCACCTGTCCGGGTGCGTGGAGTGCCGGGCCATCGCTGCGGATTACGCGCGACAGGCGCAACTCTTGCGTGCGCTGCCGGAACTCACGCCACCGCGAGCACTTCGGCTCGGCACCCTTCATCAAGTGCATCAGCTACCCAGCACATCACGCTGGTCCCTCCGCTGGCCAGCCTGGGGAGCCTTGACCGTCGCCGTCGGGATGCTGGTGGTCCTGGTCGCGGCCGGCTTGCTAAACCGTCCACATGGCAACTCGCGATCTGCCACGCGGCACCGTGCGACGATCATCTCCTCCAGCCCTGTTGCGAATAACCCCGTTTCTCCGTCGCGGACGCCTGTAGGCAAGCCGGCAGTATCTGCCCGGCCAGGC
>JAABUZ0100004165.1_pt1 | contig 20286 bp, 17 predicted proteins | sample 5562091 | NCBI WGS metagenome assembly JAABUZ01 (sample SAMN12813069, study PRJNA571459) | rock metagenome | isolation source: Antarctica rocks | place: Antarctica: Victoria Land, Linnaeus Terrace sud | collected 2015-12-21 | reverse complement strand
TATTATCCCCGCTGTTCTCATTATCTCCATTATTGCTATTGTTATTTGGACAATTGAGATCCGCCTGATTCTCATTACTATTCAACTTAAAGCTACAGGTCTGATCATCGACCTGAGTCTTGCCCTGACACTTCTGGACGATTTTGCCATTAGCAACACAGTTTGATGTATCGATGGATTGCATGCCAAAGATGGTCGCGGAGACAGCTACCGCATCATTGTTCTTGACTTTGATGGGAGTCTTTGTATCGAGCAGTTCCTGGCAATTGAGGCCCATTGGACCAAAGGAAGTGTTGAAACGCTGAGCCAGGAAGGTGAACAGATTATTGGCGGCGGCGCGATCGGGTGAAGGCTGTTCCCTCGTCAGCTTCGCATCTATTAGAATACGTTCAGGACCGACGGCTAGTAAGCTTTTACAATATGTCTTTGTACTAGCATTATCGAGATCATCGGCGTTGGGCTGATCCACACCGGCGCGGTAAAGATTGAGCTTGCGCAGGTTGCGGTTATCGCCAACTTTGGCCATCGGGTCTCCCGCAGGTACGATAGCGACGGGCTGAGCCTGATGCGCGGCAGCCTGCAATTCGTTTAGGGGCAGGGCTGTGACCATATGACCGGGATCAGCCAGATCGGGAGCCATCCAGGGTTTGCAGCCCAGAGCGCCGTCCAGGGCGATGGAGAGCAGGCGGTTGTCGCTTCCATTTACCTGCGCTCTCTCACCCACGTCAGGCAACTGTGTCGCATTTGCAGCAGTCATCTGCGCAGTACGTCCCTTACGGTTGATAAGATAAGATGTCGTCACGTTGTCACTTTGATCCTGGTCCACCACTCCAAAGTCGCGAACAGTGGGGCAGATTAAACCGTCTTTTCCTGTGCCCAGGGCGGGAGGAACGAGCTTGCCAGCCTGAATTGCTTTATTGGCCGCATCAAAGAAGGCAGGGGCATTACAGTAGGCAAACTGACCGAAGAGCGACTTTTTTAAGCCACCAACGCAATTGCCATCTTGCAGACTATTATCGTTCCCCTTCAACGTCAAATTTGTACCATTAAAGCCAAACCAGAGGGCGACAATCGCTCCCTGCGGTAACTTTGGCACGACCGGGTCGATCGCCGGTTTCTTGCCCTTATCAGTGATGAGAGGATTATAAATGGAGATTCGATTTGTGGCAGGATCAAATATCGCTCCCTGCACAAAGGCCGCCTGCATCTTATTCGCTTCGTTACACTTGTTATCATCATTGGTCGTGGTTAATTGATAGGGTGTGGCCAGTCCCTGAGCACTTAATGGTTGTGGAGGGACGATGAGTGTGCAGTTGACCGCGTCATCAGCCGCGCGTGAGCTACTCTTCTGCTGGAGAGCTACGAACGCGCCCGCGCCCACAACGAGCAGCAGCGTTACAATTATCCCACTAAACATAGATAGCGAAAAACGTCGTCTCTTGCGTATAGATGCCGATTCGCGGTTTTGCACATATGAATCTGGTGATTGTGGTCGCATTAACGTCTGCATGATCCTGCTCTTTTCTCTCGACTTTTCTCTTTATGACTTTGACAGCTTTATACAAAGGGAGTCTTTAATACATTAGTCATAGATTTGTAAAAATTTCATCAGGTCCTACGAGAGGGATATTACCACAGGCAGGGGTGCTCAGCCCGTTAAAGGTTAAGATTTGGTATGAAAGTACTAACTCTGGTAAATAAACCGCAACCGGAACGTGAGGAGAAGAGGATGTATATGCTTACTTGCGAGCGAGGAAGAGTATCTCAACTATGATTGCCGCCGCGAGAATGACAAAGGCCATAAAGATATTCCAGCTATCGAGTGCGCGGAAGATCAAGTTGAGGATGATTACTAGGGATAGCAACACGCCCTGGCGAAAGGCGGAGCGCATAGTCACATGATAGCGATGGGCGGAGAGCAGGCGGCGGCCGAGTACATAGGCAAGTGGCGCAAACGTACTGGTCAGCGCCACGAGCAAGATGAAGAGCACGACGATAAATGACAGCGTGTTGAGTGGTGGAATATAGTAGGTGAACAGGAAGAGTCCACCCCAGGAGAGTGGGGCGAGAGCGATCAGCGTATAAAGTGATACGCGATTAGTCATCGTCATCTACAATACGCCCCATTCTCCAGGAAAGTGTCCGACCACCGTCGTGTTCACCCTCCTGGTCAGAAAATTGTGCAGCTTCGCTGCCTGATACTTTTCGTTTTTATATTTTTGCTTTTTCTACTCATTTCGGGCTCTGCGGTACAGCTACACTAATCGGTGAAGAGCTCAAAAAAATGGCGAAAAATGAGCTCAAACTATTCAGCCTTCACCACTTAGTGTGGCTGTACCGGCAGAGCCCGAAATGAGTAGAAAAAGCAAAAATATAAAAACAGGATGTGCCGAAGGGGACGCGCTATCATCGTAACAAATTGAAGCCCTTATTCCCGTTTAAGGGGGCATCAGTACGACGGCGGTCCTCTCCGTTTTCTCGACTGAAATACTGCCGCCACAGATCGGGAGCATCTTTGCTTTCGCCGCCGTGCTGCGTGTAGCGCGTGCGCACGCGGCAGATAACGGGCGTGTTGACGGCCGCTCCAGCAACGATTACCTGACCTTTAGAGAGGGCTGGCAGATTATGCAGCAGGTCTCGCCCGACTCCTTCGATAGCCGCCGCCACGCTCTTCTGATCAATTTCATTCACTATACGCATAATACACTGTGTTTGGCACTGACTCAAGACATCAGCGTCAAGCTTCCCAGGACGTTGACTAATAAGTCCTACTCCGATGCCAAACTTACGGCCTTCGGCAAGTACTTGCTTCAGAATTGAGGTCGAGACGACGCCGGTACCAGCAGGTGCAAAGTGATGCGCCTCTTCCAATAAGACGAACACAGGATAGGGAAGGTAAGATTCGCCCGAATGGACTTTGCCACGTTCGGTATCCATGCGTGCCTGATTCAGGCGGCGCAACAGGGTTGCGACAATAACCTGCTGATCGCGCTCGTCAATCTCATTGAGTTGTAATACTGTACATTGACCTGGTTTGAAGATCTCCGGCAGATCCAGATGCTGAGTATCATCAAAGGTAAAGCTGTGCTCGAAGCGCTGCTCAACGCGCCAGGTGAGGGCGTGCACCGTACTAGAATCGTCAGCACCCTCGCTATCCTCATCGTTTTTCTGTCGCGAGACAGCTTTGATCGCCTGCTTTAAGTCCGAGACGCCCCAGGGATGGCCACGCCGGGTCTCTTGAACCTTGCGTAGTGCACGGCTCAACAAATACTGCTGCTTCTCCGTCATCTCCGGCAAGAGCTGGCGCATATCCCCAATATTTAGCGTTGAGATACGCACCTTGACCTGCTCCGGCTTGTATACCTGAACTTGTGCGCGATAGCCGCTGCCAACGCCCTCGCTCGCCTCAGAGAACTGTGGAGCATTAGCAATCTGGTCGAGGGTGCCGTACTCTCCATGTGGATCGATAATCAGAATACAGGCTTTGTTGTGTGGCTGCATCAACTCTTCGATCACTACGCTTGCTAGATAGCTCTTACCCGCACCCGTACTTGCGATAATCGCCAGATGCGTGCTCACCAGATCTTTTACAGACAGCACGATGGGCACGGCGTTTGGTGTGCGCGTGAGCAGCGAGCCGATCGTCGCCGAGCCGGGCTGCTTCTCCTGCTTCCGGCTTAAGATTTCGGAGAGCATAATATCGTCGGCCAGGAAGATCTGCTTCCCAGACTGAGGTGGAATCCACGGATTGATAAACGAGCCGGTGATCGGATCGTAATAACCCATAATCGCCACGTGTAGCTCGAAGAGTTCATTTGTACGCGCGTTATAGCCGACCATAGCCGCCATCTGAGCGGGCGCAATCTCTGGCTCACTTAGAAATGTATCTGGATAGAGTTGCAAAGGTTCACGCTTCATAATGCGCCCCAACACGCGTCGAACAGGAGCGTCTACTGCTGTGCCGTGGAAGGCCACAAAGTCGGGATCGGCCAGTTCGTAATAGACGTATTCGCCATTTTTCAGAACCTGGTCATCGTCGCGTGAAACAAACGTATATTCGTGATTCTCCTCACCTGGACCCTTTGTGATGCCAACAGGTTTGCGCGCCGGGCGAGGCGCTGTTGGAGAGATTTGTTGAGGATCAAGCATAGCCGGGTACCTCCGCTAACCAGTAGTTTCCACTTTAAGCCGCCAGGCAAAGTTGCGCTTTACGATAGAAAGAACAGAGAGATTCTGTGGGAACAGGCGCTCTAGCTGATCGATAATCCGCAACGTCACCATAGGTAGCAGGCTATTGCGCTGAGAAATAATATGCGGGAGATATCCCATATGGAGATATGGCTGTTGAGCATCGGGCCCAGTGACCGGATCGCTGAAATAGTGAAAAGTGCGCACCTCGTCATCAGTCATCGTCTCAATTTCACTGTCTAACTCAAGGGAGAGCAGGGGCACACCGTGCATCGTCGAGAGCACCTCGGGCTCTTCGCCGGGCAGCCGCTGTTGCTCCATCATACCCAATACCATAATATAAATCAAGATAGCCTTTTCAGAGATATAGTCGGGCGAGAAGAGCTCCACCTGCGTCTCATTGGAGAGGCGTGGCCCTAACGCACCAAAAGCTGGATTTTGCAGGATCGTATCATAAATAACGCCGATCGCGTAGGTCACTGGCTCCTGACGAAGTCCCAGCACATAATCTAGCGCGGCGTCAGGATCATCGGCGGGCTGTGCCCGTACAGCCACACGCACAAAACGACCAAAGGCATAATCAGCCGGCCCCGGCTGAATCTCAACCTCGCGCGGCCCATAGATCTGGCAGACATAATTGATATGCGAATCTGATTTGACAATTTTCCCGATAACCATCCTGAGTACCTCTCGGGGACCTTTTCTTGTTTTCTCTGAACGAACTGCGCTTGCCGCCCTACGCCGGACGTCCAAATCGACGGCGCGCACGTGTTCTCTAGCAAGCACTGACAATATCAACGATTAGAACAAATGCTTTGGCGGCATTATAACACAGACATAAGCTTTTTTGGAGACAGAGAAGAAAAGTTATGGAAAGTCCGGCTTCTGCTTGACAACAGCCTGCTCTATCGCATACAACTAAACATGTGGACTGTATCCGCTTAAGAATGCTCTAGCTGTACGATTCGGTTAGGACAAATTGATACCCCATTGTCAATCAGGAGGTATACGACCTCCTACCATATTTGAGTAAGGAGAAGTGTTCTATGGCTTTTGAACTTCCACCACTTACCTACGCTTACAATGCGTTAGAGCCGCACATTGATGAAGAGACGATGCATCTGCATCATGATAAGCATCATGCGACTTATGTGAACAACTTGAATACGGCGCTACAGGGCCACGAATTCGCTAATCTTTCAATTGATCAGGTTATCCGTCGTCTGAATGAGGTCCCAGCTAGCGCACAGACTGCTGTGCGCAACAATGGCGGTGGTCACTACAACCACAGCATGTTCTGGGAGATCATGGCTCCTGGTGGCAGCAAAGAGCCCACGAGCGAGCTTGCCAGCGCTATCAATGCTAAGTTCGGCTCCCTTGATGCCCTCAAGCAGGCATTTAACGATGCCGGTGTGAAACGCTTCGGTTCTGGTTGGGCCTGGCTTGTACTCGATAAGAGCGGCAATCTGGCCGTCACCTCGACGGCAAATCAGGATAGCCCGCTCACCGATGGCGACTTCCCCATCCTCGGAAATGATGTGTGGGAGCATGCCTACTACTTGAAGTACCAGAACCGCCGACCTGAATACCTCAGCGCCTGGTGGAATGTCGTCAACTGGGATGTGGTGGCAAAACGCTACGCCCAGGCTCGTGCCGGCAAATAATACATAGAGACTGTTACGTAGCGTGAAAAGAGCTGGTCGTCAAGCGTTTGACGACCAGCTCTTTTATATGAAAACAATCCCTACTTCTAAACTCCTTCAATAATCTTAATAGTAATTTTATAAAATTATACACGAAATATATTGACAGAATCTGGGCTCCGCTCTACACTATCTCCATGTCCTCGTATCGTATGGCAGTTGTAGTGTAGAAAGGATGGGTTATGTTCACGATACTGAAGCAGCATCTCAAGTACGAAATTGCGCGTCTCATCTATGAATTCCTGAGAACCAGGTATGATGTGGAGCATTGGACACGTACCATACCTTGCTTCTCCTGCGCAAAACCAATCGTGGCTGACGGACGCTTTTGTACGTATTGCGGCTGGGCTGTTACTCCACCACAGAACGTACCGGGTACGGTATCAAGTACCAGGAGCGCCTTCAGCACCTATCGAAGCTCCGAACCAATCAACTTAGAGCCTGTCACTATTATTCTTCCCAAGTATACAATCAGACGCCACTTCCTTAACTATGTACGTACAAAGAGGGACCATGCCGGCCCAGCAACGCTGGCACATCGCAGTTTTCAAGACTATGAGCAGAGAAAATAGTGCTTAGAATCGAATATGCGCATGAAGGCATGTTTCTGCATAGAGAATGTTAAAGCTTTTTGATGCTGGAATGTTCAGAGAAATAGTACTTCTTCCGATCTCTATTGACTTATCCACATTTTTGAGGAGGGAAGTGTGGATAAGTGTTGCTGAATGTGGATAAGTCGATCAGAGAGAGAAATGCTGTTCCTGAAAGATCTGTTTATAAATATCTATCTATCCTGTAGCTGCCACGCGCGTAGCGACAATGCCTTGCGGTTGTCGTGGATGGCCTCTAAGAAAAAATGTGTTGGAGATAGGCTAACAGCAACAACCACAAGGCATTGTCGCTACGCGCGTGGCAACAAGTTGATGGTTTTTCACTTCTAAAAAAACTTACGCCTGATAGCTGGAATCATGAACACGCAGTCCACCAAGCATTACGGCGATGAGCTCGTGAGCCATGCGCTGGCGACCCTGCACAGGAAGCGGCACGCCCGTCTCTTCCAGATGCATCTCCTCAAAAAAGGCATGCTCTGGAACAGAGAACAGCGCCTCGATCATGCCAAGCAGTCCGCCGGCTATTAGACCAAAGTCGTGATGCTTTATCTCGCCGCGCAGTTCTGCCTGCTCCAGCGCCTCTTCAATTGGTGAAAGTATAGACGTATATGCCATTCTCGTGAGTCGCTCGGCCTGCGTAGCATCAATAGCTGGCATATCCACGTACCCCATACGCAAAAGATCCACAGGTGGCTGAGACAAAAGCCAGTCGGCGACTGCGTAGAGCTGTTCCTGAATCTCAAGCTGCACATTATTTAAAGTCTGAATCAGACCTCGACGATGACGTTCGAACTCGCGCTCCGTCACCTCTATAAACAACTCCTCTTTGCCACCAGGCACATGATGATACAGCGATGTATGACGAATGCCAACCTCCGCAGCGATATCACGCAGCGTCACGGCACCATAGCCCTTGCGTGCAAAGAGCTTTTCCGCCGCTTCAAGTACACGTTCGCGTGCATCAGTATTTGGCATTCGTTCCTGCATATCTTCACTCTACCAACTGGTTGGTAGCAACATACCATCTTTCTTTCATCTTGTCAATGGAAAGCCTCCATCTCGATCAGCAGGCCCTCATTCGCATACCTCTTCTAGCCCTTAACAGCACCAGCAGTCAGGCCAGAGACGATACGTCGCTGTAAGAACAGAACCATAATCACCAATGGAATGGTCACAATGATCGCGGCCGCCGAGACCTCACCGAAGGCAATCTGGTGTTCTCCATTAAAAAGAGGAATTGCCACAGTAACCGTCTGTGCATTTGAGTCTGAAGTCATTGTCAACCCAAACAGGAAGTCATTCCATACGGTGATGAACGAGAGAATGGCGGTTGTAAAGACGCCGGGTGCCGTCAGCGGCAAGACAATGCGCCACAACGCGCCCAGTCGCGACGTTCCATCAACAAGGGCTGCTTCTTCCAGATCTGGAGGGAGATCCTTGAAAAACGAGGTCAAGAAGTAGACCGTGACCGGCAAGGCAAGCACCAGATATGGAATAATAAGGGCGACATACGTATTGTACGCGTTCAACGTCCCCGTGAAGAAGACATACAGTGGCCCCACCAGAGCGATCAATGGGAACATTTGTACCGAGAGAATAATAGCTAGCACGGCCGCTTTTCCTAAGAATTTCGTGCGTGCAATAGCATAGGCTGCAATCGAACCAAAGGTCAGTGCTAAGAGAGTGGTGATAATTGCCACGATGGTACTATTCAACAAATCTTTAGCAAACGCTGGCTGAACGCTGAGGAAGGCTTGCCCATAATTGCCAAGCGTGAACGAATGTGGAAGCAAAGTTGGTGGAGAAGCATTGATCTCGGAATCCACCTTGATCGAGGTGATCGCTGTCCAGTAGAAAGGAGCAAGGGCGATGAAGAGCACCAAAGCTACTGCCAATATAGCGACCAATCGCTCCCCAGTTTGTTTTTTGCCTGGGAGTGGTATTAGTTCGTTGTACCCGAGCCGAAGGAACAGCTTGGACTTCCATAGGAGACCTCTCTTTCTCTACGAAGAATTAGTTCTGGCTCAAGCGGGTCGTCGAGACAATGACAATACCCACAATTGCACAAATGATAAAGAGGATGACGGCAGAAGCTACTCCGGGAGCGAAGTCCAGGGGAGTTGATTGAAACATATTGGCATACGAGTACAATGCCATTGTCTGAATTTCACGTCCTCCACCCGTAAGGATATAAAACAGGTCAAAGGCACGCAAAGCATCTAGTATGCGGAACATGAGAGCAATGAGCAGCGCGCTTCTCAGCATAGGGAGAGTGATCAACCAGAACTTTTGTAAGCGAGTGCTTCCATCGACACCTGCGGCCTCATAGAGTTCGTTGGGAATAACCTGGAGACCGGCCAGTATGAGCAGAGCCATAAAAGGTGTAGTCTTCCATACATCGATGATAACAGCGGCCGTTACCAGACCAGCGGGCGTTCGAAGCAACGAATCACCAGAACCCAGGAGGTGTGTAGCCTGCATCAAATACGTGAGAACACCATTCTGAGCGTTGAACATCAAGAGCCAGATCTGCCCAGAGACGATCGTTGGAAAAGCAAAAGGAATAAGAATGGCGGTACGAACCAGACCACGACCAGGAAAGGTTTGATTCATCAAGACCGCGACAGCAAAACCAATCAGCGTCTCAAGCGCTACGCTTACCACGCTAAAAACGATTGTCAGGCCAATCGAGCCACGAAAAGCAGGGTCACCGATGACCTGACCATAGTTTTTCAGGCCAGCAAAGGTTGTACCAGCAGGAGCCAGTGGGTTAGTGAGAAAGCTGAGCCGAATCGAATCAATGATCGGATAGACAGCTACTAAGATAATAATGATGATAGCAGGAGCCACAAGAAAATACGGAAAGACTCCATCCCCCAGATCTAAGCGTTCGCGCAGTGTCGTTTTGTGTGTAAGGATAGGAGCAGACTGTGTTGTAGTTGCCATATGACGCTTTTCCCTTTCCCTGATTTCTCTTTCAACAGAGACGGTAGTTCCATACGAGCCACTCAAAATTGAGACTGATGAGGCACTCTCAGATGAGGGTGCCTCATAATATAATGTGCTATGACAGCGCGACGGAACTTTTACTTTGAGACAAGAGCTTGAAGGTCGTTTTGCAAGCCACTCAAAGCACTAGCAGGGCTGCTCGCCTTTGTCAGAGCCTGATGGACATATTTCTGAATCGTGTTAGACAGGTCCGGGTACACAGGCGAAACAGGACGTGGTAGCGAGTTTTGCAAGATAGGCTGCAATTTGCTGAAGAGTGGCTGCTTCTTCTGCACATCAGGATCATTGTAGACACTCTGCAAAGTAGGAGTCAATGAAGCCTGAACTGCTAACTGTTTCTGCGCTTCAGCCCCCAGCATATACTTGATGAAAGTCCAGGAAGCATCAGCATTCTTAGAGAAGGCATTGACTGCCATATTCCAACCACCGACGCAGGAATGTCCAGTCGTACTACTGCCGCCATAAGGTAGGGAGTGGATGTCAAACTTGCCAGCAACCTTTGACTTTGAGGCATCATTGCCCAACGAGTAGGCGTAGGGCCAGTTGCGCATGAAGATAGCATCACCGTTCTGGAAAGCCTGACGGCACGGTTCTTCCGTCAATGTAGTCACAGAGACAGGTGAGATCGACCCAACCCAACTTACCATATCCGTTAGAGCTTGCACGCCCTGTTCGCTGTTGACGGTTACACGTTTGGCGTTGTTAGGATCGAGCACCGTACCACCATATCCAGCCAGGACTTCAACAAAGTCACAGACCAGTCCCTCATACTGAGACCCTTGCCAGACGAAGCCATTTTTTGCTTTTGACCCATTGCTTTGCGCCATGCTCTTGAGTTCGCCAAACGTCGTTGGTGGAGTAGAGATAATGTCTTTGCGATAATAGAGAACACCCAGATCGGTACGCAGTGGAGCCGCCACTATCTGGTTCTGATATGTGCAAGACTTAATTGGGCCTGGTAAATATGCAGAACGATCACTCGCCGGCCACTTATTGCTCAGATCCGCCGTCCATCCATTAGAGCTAAACTCGGCAGGCCAGATGACATCAATGTTCATGACATCAAACGAGGCATTGCGCGCCCGTAGCGCATTTGTATAGAGAGTTAACAGGCCGCCAGAGTCAGATGGGCCGTTATGCCAGACGACATGAACGTCCTTATTCGCCTTATTAAAGTTGTCTACGAGACTTGAATACGTTCCTGACGTATCATTCTCTGTTTGCCAGATAATAGTGCTGGTGCCACCGCCTGTGCTTGGAGTGGAACCACCACATGCTTCAAGGAGGGAAACGGCAGCAGCACTGCTCAGACCAAGTGCCATTGTGCGTTCGAGAAAATTACGGCGGGTCAAACGTCCCGCGCGTATTTTGGTGATCGCTTCATCGAGGGCTTCACGCTGTTCAGGAATCATGGAGAAGTCTCCTTTAATAAGTGCCTGGAGAGGTGTGAGGAGTGAAGTCCAGGAAGCAACGGTATGAGGAACGTACATACCTCACTCTGGAGAGGTCACCCAACGCCTCTGTAGATGACAATAACGAGATGCAGCCATGCATCCATTTAAATCTTGAAAAATTAGTGCAGCAAAAATATGGAACCGGTTCAAGTTGCCTGATCGAACTATATCACAGAAACAGGCGCTTGTAAAGGGCATTTTGGTGATAATCGGGGCTTTGTGATAGTCCTAAATTGCCAGGAACTTTACAGAAGTCATACAATATGGTAACATAGGTGAGGTATAGTAGCTTAGAATAACGAAACTGTTTCAAATACTATGAACGATCAGAGACCGAGAGAAGTCCCAGGCATTCGTGATGTCGCTCGTCTTGCCAACGTTAGTGTTGGAACCGTTTCCCGTGTACTAAATGAGAGTCACGGGGTGAAGATAGCAACCCGTCAACATGTATTGGCCGCCATTGAGCAACTAAACTACAGCCCTAATCTCATCGCACGCAGCATGACTTCCAAGCGTACCAATTCTATTGGTATCATTGTGCCCAACTTCACTCGCCCTTTTTTTAGTGAGGTGCTGCGCGGTGTTGAGGTAATGATTGCTCAAGCCGGGCTAGAATTCGTGCTCTACAATATACACAACAACGAGGAGTGCGATTCCTACTTCCGCAAGCTGTCCAGACAACGTCGAGTAGACGGGCTACTGGTGATCTCCTTCTGTCCCGACGACACTACTGCTACAGGTCTCAGCCATGCTAACATTCCTGTTGTGCTGGTCGATGGCTATCATCCACTTTTCACCTCACTTGCGGTCAACAATGTCGATGGCGCATATCAGGCGGTCAAATGCTTGATTGAACATGGTCATCGTCGTATTGGTTTTATTAACGGCACTCCCGAGGGCGATTTCCGCTATCATCCAGGCGACGATCGTTTCACCGGATTGCGTCGCGCTCTTGATGAAGTGAGTTTAGTATATGAGCCGGACCTTACCCTCAACTCCACCTGGGATCGTCAGGGAGGGAGACAGGCGGCCTTGCAACTACTGACACGCGACGATCGCCCCACTGCGATCTTTGCAGCTAGCGACATTCAAGCTGTTGGTGTCATAGAGGCAGCCAGATCTCTCAATATTTCGGTACCCGACGATCTCTCCTTGATTGGCTTCGATGGCATTGAGCTCTCAGAAATTCTAGAATTGAGCACCGTGCAACAGCCAATGCAGTACATGGGTATGCTTGGAGCACAGAAATTGATTGCACAGATCGAAGATTCTGACAATACCGAATTTCAGCCCGAACAGATTCGCTTGCAAACTAGTCTGTTGCTACGTCGCACCGTCTCTACACCATCGCCTCTAGTTAGAACAAGACCCCCCAGGCTCGCGTAGCGACAATCCCTTGCGGTTGTCGTTGATGGACGATGGCAAATTTTCCGCAGGCGACCAACGACAACCGCAAGGGATTGTCGCTACGCGGGTTGGGCAGTACCATCTACCACATGGTAGTTGTGCGCACGTTGCAAAATCTGGCTGGGAAAGCTGCTGGTGTCGGTTGAGGTGAGCATGACCTGTTCATATGTTGCGACCTGATCGAGTAGATATTCACGGCGCGAGGTATCGAGTTCACTGAACACATCATCCAGCAACAGAATGGGTTGATCTCCTGTACTTAGATGCATAAAAGAGAGCTCGGCAAGCTTGGCGGAGAGTGCAGCAGTTCGCTGCTGACCTCGCGAGCCATACGCCATCATGCTCACGCCATTTACCAGAAATTCCAACTCATCGCGATGAGGCCCCAGCAGACATACTCCTTGCATAATCTCTTTTTTACGCGCCGCCTGCAACTGTGCTCGAAAATGTTGCGGTGCCTCAAATGCCGTCCAATTCTCCTCCAGTTTAAACGAAGGGCGATAGACGATCTGGAGTTGCTCGCGTCCTCCGCTGATCGATTGCTGAAATTTATTCGCCTGCTGATTGAGCGTTGCAACCATGCGCTTGCGCTCGAAGACGATCTGGTTGGCGAGCGAGGTGAGCTGCTCATCCAGGTAATTCAGCATCGTAGGATCTTCCTGATTCTCACGGATACGCTTGAGCAGGGCCGAGCGCTGTGCTACAATCTTGCGATATTTGACCAGGGCCTGGCAGTATCTTGGCTGCACCTGGCAGAGAGCACGATCGAGGAAGCGACGCCGCTCATCCGGTCCTCCATCTACGAGATGCAGGTCGGCGGGCGCAAACAGCACGACCTTCATCTGCCCAATCATGTCCATCGTGCGTTTAGGTACACCATTCACTTTATAGCGCTTGCGCGATGCTCCAGGAGGAAGTTCGATTGTGCGTGTGGGAGGCTCATCTGCATCCAGGATCGGTGGATTTGGATCGAAGACGATCATTTCAAGCTGCACACTATCTTCACAGCGCTGTACCGTCCCATCGAGGCGGGCAACATGGTCGGGCGCGTGCCAGTAGACCACCTCACGATCATTTGAAGCATGAAAAGAGCTGGCGGTGGCAAGCATACTTATAGCTTCAAGCAGGTTGGTTTTTCCCTGTGCATTCGCGCCATGAAACAGGAAGAGTCCTGGTCCAAGAGGAAGGTCCAGTTGCTTATAATTGCGAAAGTCGGTCAACGTGAGGCGAGAAAGATACATGCACCCATCCGTGAAGATATCATAAGAACCTCATAATTTCTCTGTTTACAAACTCTCATGCTTTGCTCCACATACTCGTTTGCAAACAGAGAAATCATACATCTTCTGCTCTATTCTTTTTAGCCCCTGGAATCCAGGAACTAGCGATTCGTGCTCATTGGCATAATCACATAGGTATATTCCGCCGCGCTTACCGGCTTCACCACGCCTGGGCGGGCGGCCGAAGTGACTTCCAGTGCAGCCTCAGGAGTATCCAGAATTGCCAGCACGTCAGTGAGATACTTGACGTTAAATATGATCTCCTGGTCGGGACCATCGACGGCGGCATTAATAGTCGTGACGTTGCTGCCGACATCTTCGGCGGTGGACTCTAATGTCAGCATTCCGTTGCCATCCTGGCCCTCCGCCGCGCCACTGGAGATCTTGATGCGTGTGATGTTTGAACTGTCGCGCGCAAAGGGCGTGACGGTCCTGACGGCGGCGGCAAACTCTTTTGTCTCGACCACGGCCCGTGTCGTATGCTCTTTAGGAATGGCAGCCTTGATGTTCGGGAAGGTTCCCTCGATCAAGCGTGACACCAGATCGATGTGCTCGGTGTGGAAGAGCACCTGGCTGCGGTTAGGAGTCACGACCATCTGTACTGCACCTTCAGAGGGCAGGATACGTGCAAGCTCACTCAAAGTACGTGCTGGAATAAGAATATTGCCGTGGGATTCATCGTGGCCGGGCAGCGAGGCGATGCGTAGAGCCAGGCGGAAGGCGTCGGCAGCGGCGAACGAGACCTGCTCGTTTCCAACCTCTACCAGCACACCTGTCAGCACTGGACGCGAGTCATCGTCGGCGGCGGCAAAGACCACCTGGGCAATCATCTCTTTGAGCAGGCTAGCCTCCAGAAGAATTGGCTCTTCGCCGCCCTCAGCACTGGGAATCTGAGGAAATTCTGAAGGGTCCATACCTTTAATATTTGCATTGCTCCCCGTACTCTTGATATTTACCGAGTGCGAGTCCTCCGGCACCACTAGCTCGACCGGTCCCTGGCGCAGACTATTGACGAGATCCACAAATGTCTTGGAAGGAACTGTCGTCACTCCCTCCTCCTGGACCTCCGCATCGATCCAGCAGTTGATGCCAATCTCCAGGTTCGTCGCAGAAAGCTTGAGGCGACCACGATCGGTGGCTACCAGAATATTTGCCAGAATGGGCAGAGTACTCCGACTTGAAACGGCATGGCTCACAACCGAGAGTCCACGACTCAAGTCCTGCTGCTTACAGGTAATTTTCACAACAATTCCCTCCAGAACACACCGGTACATGCCGGAACAAAATCAAATAGTATATATAATATTTCCACGTTAGTATAACGTATGTTCATCCCGCTTGCAAATAATATGAATCGACTCAAACCACGTAGCAACAAAACCTCATGTTTGTTGGCTGCCAACTAGAAAGTGTCCGACGTGCACGCCGAAGGCGTGCCTTCCCTCTTAAGGGAGATTTTATATTTTTTCTATTTAATAAGCTTTTTGCTAAGCAAAAAGCTTATTAAATAGAAAAAATATAAAATCTCCCTTAAGATTCGTAGAGAGCAGCGAAGCTGCAGACCAGTCTGCACCTTCTCCGCCTGAAATAGTTTTTAGGGATGTTTTTACACATAATGCTATAATGCTCAAGTACGATACCAGCAAGCTTCCATCATGTTAAAATTTTGTACTGGTATACTTTTGTACTGGCAAACTTCTGCATTGGCAAACTTCCGCACTGACAGAGTGTTATAATACACGTATTCATGCAAGGGGTCCGCTCGTAGACCGAAGCAAGGTTGTTTTAGCACTCCCTATGCTGTATTGTATTTTGAGAGATGAGGGGGATGATGTTCTATGGCAAAAAAAATTCTCATAATGGACGATGATCCAACAATAGCAGACTTACTCACCGAGGCACTGGCCGACGAAGGCTATGAGACACATATGACGACCCAGAGCTTACGCTTTTATGATGCGGTGCGCGAGCACCAGCCAGATCTTGTGATGCTGGACCTTATGATGCCATATCTGGACGGGCGCGATGAACTGAAGCTGATGGCTATGGCCGTCGATCGTCAGATTCCGGTGATCGTTGTGACGGCATTTCTGGGGGCGGGCAATGAAGAGAAAGAGTTCCGCGAGGCGGGCGTTGTCCATATTGTGTATAAACCATTTGACCTTGACAAGCTGGTTGAGTTGGTCAAACAGACTATCGGAGAACCTGGGGGAAGAAAAGTATGAGCGTTCGCGTTGCACTTGATGCTATGGGTGGCGATAAGGCTCCCAGCGAGACTGTGCTCGGGGCGGTGCAGGCGGCCCGTGAATACTCTATGGGAGTCTATCTCGTTGGGCGCGAAGATAGTATTAAGGCTGAACTGGCTAAGCACGACACGAATGGCCTGGATTTGCCGATCATTCATACCGATGAAGTGATTGAGATGGACGATCATCCAGCGAATGCAGTGCGCACTAAGAAGAATGCGTCAATGATCCTTGCGCTCCAGCAGGTGCGCGATGGAAACGCGCTGGGCGCTGTCTCCGCTGGTAATAGCGGAGCGATGATGGCGGCTTCGCTCTTCACGCTCAAACGTGTTCAGGGCGTCAGCCGTCCTGCTCTGGGAGGTGTCTTTCCCACGAAAAATGGCCTCTGCCTCGTTATTGACATAGGCGCGAACACCGACTGCAAGCCCGATTATCTGCAACAGTTCGCGCTCATGGGCTCTATCTATCTGGAGCGCATCTTTCATATCAATGCTCCACGCATCGGGCTCCTGGCAAATGGAGAAGAGGAGACAAAGGGCAACCAGCTCGTCATTGAGACGCATCAATTGCTCAAGGCCAGCGCGCCCACTCTGGGATTGAATTTTATCGGCAACGTCGAGGGACGCGATATTCCGACTGGAGCTGTCGATGTCGTGGTCTGCGATGGCTTCGTTGGCAACGTTGTGCTGAAATTGAGCGAGGGGCTGAGTGAGACACTCATTGGTCTCCTGCGCGAGCAGATGACCAGTACGCTTCCTAGCAAACTCGCAGCGGCGGTGCTCAGACCCGGACTGCGCAGAGTCTTCGGCCGCCTGGATTATGCTGAATACGGTGGTGTTCCTCTGCTAGGCATCAACGGCTCTGCGATCGTCTCGCATGGCCGCTCAAATGCTAAAGCTATTAAAAACGCGCTGCGTGTGGCGCGGGAGACGGCAGAGACTGGCGTTGCTACAGCCATCGCCGATGGGCTCTCTAAATTAAGCACAGAGGGCAAAAAGCAGGCAAAAGTGCAATGACACCACCTGCGTAGCGACAATCCCTCGTGGTTGTCGTTGGTAGCTAGATGGAAAACATGTAATCTTCTACCAACGACAACCACGAGGGATTGTCGCTACGCGGATTCGCCTTTAGCTGCTTTGTTCCGCCGACGAGCTGCGCCACCCATTTTGCCGATACGACTATAGAAGTCTGGATCTTGACTCGACTTGGTGGCGTTGCCGCCCTTCTTCCCCATATCAGAAAAGTGATTGGCATCGTACTTGCTTACGTTGGCCTGACCACCTCTCTGAGCTATCTCACGATAATATTCGCTACCACGACTCTCTCTAAGCGCCTTCCCTCCTTTTTTTCCGATACGCTGATAATAGTCTTCACCATATCTCTCGCGTATCGTACTTCCTCCCTTTCGACTCGATTGTAACGTCGATATAGGCACGGGTCTCTCTTCACCTTCAGACAACATGACTAACCCCTTTCCCCGGTCTAACACCCTGACTACATACTTCGCCCATAAAAGATGTCTACGCACCTTACAGATAGATGCCGGCATATATCATGCATCTCTATGCGCTAAAGTAGAACATCTTTTGGGATAGCTCCTAATAACAATAAATATGCCTCTATATTTTACTCTATAAATTCGCTTTTTGTCAATGAATCGATCAATTAAAGATACTAGCGTACGTTTCGCCTGTGTAACATTTGAGGATGCATTTGACTCTCGGAGCACTACAGTTTACGCCAGGCCCGGCGCTCTGATCGCGGAGTCTCTTTTTGATCGAAGCCCAGATCGCCAGTGCGGCGAATACGTGGGCGTTGAACCTTCTTTACCTCGTCGGGCAGATAGCCGGGATACTTACGCGCCATGCGCAGCCGCTCGCGCCGCTCTTTGTTTTCTTTGAACTCGATTGAGAGGCGGCGATAGATCTCTTCCCATCGGTCTAGAATCTTCACACGATCATGTCCGGCGATGATCTTTAGACCTTTTGCGCCCATCTCCGCCCGCAGCGGAGCATCATTTAAGAGCAGGTCAATCTTAGAGGCCAGTTCCGTGCTGTTGCCAGGCGAGAACAGAAAACCATTCTCGCCGTTATGGACCAGTTCTGGTAGCGCATAAGAATTGGCCGCTATTACTGGCAGGCCACACGCCATCGCCTCCATAGTCGAGAGGCTCTGTAGATCAGCCTCGGAAGGAATAACGAAGAGGTCGGACGAACGGCGGAGGGCGAGCAGGTCGGCATCGCGCACGTATCCCAGGAAACTAACACGATCGCCAATCTGCAATTCCTCAACTTGTGCGCGCAGGTCCGCTTCAGCCGGTCCTGTACTTACAAGCGCCAGGTGAGCATCAGATTTCAGCTCAGCCATAGCGTCAAGCAAAACATCCACCCGCTTCTCCTCGCTCAGACGATTCACATGAATAATCAACGGCTTATTCTCAGGCAGGCTAAAGCGGCGCAGAATACTCGGATCACGCGGACCAGGAGAGAATAGTTGCAGGTCGATGCCGTTGGAAAGGGCGGCGGCAGGCGCGTGCAGACCATGTTCGTATAACAGATTGAGAGCCGTCATCGTTGGGGCCGTGACATATTCACAGTGATTGCAGAAGTTTACGAGATAAGAGTAGGTGATATTGCTGAAATGCTTGCCAATGAGCGGATCCGCGATAAGCGAACGGCTCATATTGATGGGCAAATAGTGATTTGTGGCGATGACCGGCTTGCGCAATCCCCCAGCCAGGATCTGGGCAATGTTGCCAAGTACGATCGGAGAGTGAATGTGAATAATATCGGGATCGCTGCGCTTAATTAAGTTCCTGACGGGCATAAAAGGCAAGAAGGGGATGCGTAGATCTTTATAGGTGGGCCACTCGAAAGAGGAGAAGCGGTAAACGCGCACTTTTTGTTCCAGGCGGCGCACATCACGCCCACCGTAACTGGGTGCCACAACCCACACCTGATGCCCTCGATTTACAAAATCAACCGCCAGACCATGTGTCACATTGGGCACTCCCCCCACCATAGGAGGATACTGGTCCGTCACAATCATTATCCGCATGTCGAACGCTCACTTCTGACTGCCATAGAAGCACTGCAGGCTCCCATAATAGAGGACGACCAGTCTGTACCGGTCGTCCTCTATTATATCCCATCCTACAAGGACACATCTATGCCTCAGAGTTTTCAGTGCTTGCAGCCTCGGTGCTTGCAGCCTCGGTACTTGCAGCCTCGGTGCTTGCAGCGGTTGTTGTAGGCTCCTCAAGACGGGGTGCCGCGATCTTAGCGATCGGCTCCTCTGCATTAGTTATCAGCGTAAAATTGGGTGGAAGCTTGATATCGCCAGCGTGGAGTGTCGCATCAAGATCTGTAAGAGATGAGATGTCTACATCCAAGCTCTGAATCATGTCCGAAGCGGTACATTCGACGGTCAAAGCATCGACAAGATGCAAAAACACGCCACCCTCGATCTTTACACCGGGGGCTTCACCGACGTAGTTGAGCGGAACATTGACCTCAACACGCTCGCGCAGGCTGACACGTGTAAAATCGATGTGGACGATCTTCCCTGTCTTTGGATTGTGCTGCACGTGGCGAATAAGTGCGGTTTCAACGGGAGCGTCGGGCATGCTCAAAGCGAAAATGCTCCTTGAGCCATGTTCACGGCGTGCGCGCTCAAATTCTATAGCGTCAACCTGAATCGGCACGGGCGTTTGCTTGTGCCCATAAATGTTGGCGGGCAGCATGCCTCCCTTGCGTAGACGCTTATTTGCCTTCCCCATAACTGTCCGGGGAGCTACTTTTAACTCTGTCTGTTGTGCCATAATAACTTCTTCCTGTTCTTTGCTCTTATCCGGAAACCAACGCCGCTCTCTTGAAAGTCCGCCCGCCAACGGACTCTGTCCTAGCTTCGCTCAGGCGGGCGGAAAGGAAGCTCGCGGCTAGTGCTCCGCACTTAGGTTTCCGAATAAAGAGTTACTTATTCTTATTTCTTCTTGCGGAAAAAAAGGCTTGTAACGCTTCAACGTCCATCGTATTGAGGACATCGGTAGGACGCAACCAACCCTTGCGTGCAATCCCTATACCATAACGCATATCGTCGATTCCTGCAAGCGTATGGGCGTCTGGATCGACAGGAATTTTGATCCCTTTGTTGCGAGCTTTATGGACGTAACGCCAGTCTAGATCGAGCCGGGAAGGGTGTGCATTAATCTCGATACACGTTCCGGCAGCAGCAGCGGCGTCAATTACCGCATCTATATCCAGAGGATAGCCCGCTCTTCCTAATAGGATACGCCCGGTTGGATGACCAATAATATCTAGATAAGGATTCGAGATCGCGTGCAGCATACGTTGCGTCTGCTCTTCCTGTGAGAGATTAAAATTGCTGTG
>JAABUZ0100004164.1_pt1 | contig 20289 bp, 16 predicted proteins | sample 5562091 | NCBI WGS metagenome assembly JAABUZ01 (sample SAMN12813069, study PRJNA571459) | rock metagenome | isolation source: Antarctica rocks | place: Antarctica: Victoria Land, Linnaeus Terrace sud | collected 2015-12-21 | reverse complement strand
GTCTCCTCGATGAAGAAGGCGGGGTCGACCTTCCGCCCCTCCTCGCCGACGGCCTGCGGCGCCTCGTCGTCGAGCGAGGAGAGGCGCTGGATGTTGCGTTGCGCGATCGTGTTCGTGGGGTCTATCCTCAGAGTCGCCTCGTAGACGCTGCGCGCGTCGGCGATGTGCCCGAGCTGCGCGTAGGCTTTACCGAGCCGGTTCCAGGCCTCGACGTCCGCCCCCAACTCGTCGATGATGCGCCGGTTGACCTCTATGGCCTGTTGCCATTGCTCCGACATCGCCATGTTGATGGCCTGCTCGGCCCACTGACGCCGCTTGCGCCGCTTGTCCTCGGATTGCAACTCGTTCAAACTATAACCCCTTGCAGAGCCCATGGGCTCGTCTTCGTAATGCGGACAGGTACGGTCCGGCCGATAAGATTGGCCCCCTCGCGCGGGAGGAATACAAGCTTGTTGGTGCGCGTCCGGCCGCGCCATTGCGGCACGTCCTGTCGGTGCGACTGGCTGTCCTCCACGAGGACCTCCACGGTCGTGTCCAGCAGCCGCGCGTTGATGCGCGTCTGTGTCTCCTCCTGCTGGCGCTCGAGGCGGCGGCGGCGCTCCTCTTTCTCCTCTTGCGGCACGTCGTCGTCCCACGAGGCGGAGACCGTCCCATGGCGTGGCGAGTAGCAGGCCACGTGGACGACGTCGAATTGCACGGCGTCCATCAGGTCGAGCGTGTGCTGGAACTGCTCCTCCGTCTCGCCGCAGAAGCCCACGATGATGTCGGTCGTGACCGCGACCCCCGGGATCGTGGCGCGGATCTTCTCGACGAGGCCCAGGTAGCGCTCCACCGTGTACTGGCGGCGCATGCGGCGCAGCGCGACGTCGTCGCCCGACTGCACCGGCAGGTGGATCGTCTCGACCGCTTTGGGCAGACGCGCCACCGCCTCGATCAGCCGCTCGTCCATGTCGCGCGGGTGCGAGGTCATGAAGCGCAGGCGCTCCAGCCCCTCGACCCCATCGACGGCTTCCATCAGGGCGGCCAGATGGCTTTTGACGGGGAGGTCGCGCCCGTAGTGGTCGATAATCTGGCCCAGGAGCGTGATCTCCCTGGCCCCGCGCCGCGTCATCATGCGCACGTCGGCCACGACCTCGTCGATCGGCCGGCTCACCTCGCGCCCACGCCGGTACGGCACGATACAGTAGGTGCAAAACTTGTTGCAGCCCTGCATGACCGGGACGTACGTGCTGATAGGCGACGCGTAGCCGACGGCCGGATTGGCGGAGCCCGGCGCGCTGAGAACCTCGTGCGCCTCGAGTTGAGCCAGGAAGTGGTCGAGGGCGCCCGGCCGGAAAAAGAAATCGACCATCGGGAGCCGCTGCTCCATCGCCGCGGTGTCCGGCTCGACCGAGCATCCGGTCAGCGCGACCATAAGGTCGGGGTCTTCGCGCTTACGGTGCGCCAGGTTGCCCAGCGTGCCCTGGACACGCTGCTCGGCGCTCTCGCGTACGGTGCATGAGTTGAGCACGACGAGTTCGGCCTGCTCCAGCGCGGGCACGGGCGTGAGCCCACGGCCTTGCAGAGCGGCGGTGATGGCCACGCTCTCCGCCGTGTTCATCTGGCATCCGATGGTCCAGACGTGGAAGGTGCGCGGCGTCGCCGCGCGAGGCAAGCCCAGCGGCTCCGGCTGAGGCGTCGCCATAGGACGGATAAGACGTTGCGGCTGTATAAGCAAGGGTAGACATCCTCCGCGAAAGCGTGACGCGGACACACAGCAATAGGTGGGGCGACGTGTGTCGGCACGATAGGCGCCAATCGTAGAGTATAACGCTCGTCCCGCAGCCGTGCAAGAAGCGTGCTATACTCTGTTATGTTAATGGACCTATAGCTCAGTTGGTTAGAGCATCCGCCTTACACGCGGGGGGTCGCAGGTTCGAGTCCTGCTGGGTCCACCGACGCCCCCGAGCCCCCGACAGTAAGAACTCAGAGTTGAGGGGGTAGAGGCCCCGACATCCCTCTTGACCCTATCCACGCTCCCGGCCTATACTCTAGACGCGGCCGAGCTATCGGGCTCCCGGCAGACCTGCATAAGTGGGCTCCCGACAGGCGCGACGGGCCGAAGTGGCGGAATGGTAGACGCGGCGGTCTCAAACACCGCTGAGGGAAACCTCGTGTGGGTTCGACTCCCACCTTCGGCACCACACCCCAAACCACCGGCGGCCCGCTCCGATCCGAGGAGCCACCGTCGCACGGGTTCCCACCGCTCACGCTAGTGATGCCACAGCGTTTTCCGCACAAAGACGTGCTGGAGATACGATCATGCGCCCTCTAACTCCTCGCCCTACAACAGATACGGTGGTGGCTCTATGCCGCGTTTAGGTCTCCTCACCGCTGGGGCAGACTGCCCCGGGCTCAATGCCGCTATCCGCGCCATCGTCGGGCAAGCGGCTCTCGCGGACTACACCGTCGTGGGCGTCATGAACGGCTGGGCGGGTCTGCTCGCGCTCGACGCGCGCGTGGTCAACGACGTGACCGTGCGCGACATCCTGCCGCTCGGCGGCACGATCCTGGGGGCGGGGCGGCTCAACCCGGCGCGCGAGGGCGAGGATCGCCTGGGCGAGATCGTCGCCGCCGTCGACACGCTCGAACTCGACGGGCTCGTCGTCGTCGGCGACAGCGATGGGCTGGCCTCCGCCCACGCCGTCGCCAAACGCGGCGTCCGTGTCGTCGGCGTGCCCGGAACGATGGATAACGACATCGGCGGGACCGACTACTGCATCGGCTACGACTCGGCCGTGAGCACGGTGGCGGACGCCATCGACAAGCTGCAGACGACGGCCAGCGCGCACCACCGCGTGATGGTCGTCGAGGTGATGGGGCGGGACACCGGCTGGGTAGCGCTCGCCGGGGCGCTCTGCGGCAGCGCGCACGTCGTGCTGGCCCCCGAAGTCACCACCGGGATCGAGGAGATCGTGCAACGTCTGCGCGCCCGCCAGGACGCCGGCAGCGGCTTCACCATCGTCGTCGTGGCCGAGGGAACCTCGGTCGAGGGATTGCCCGAACGGCCCGAGCCGCCCGAACCCCGCGCGCCCTACGGCCTCATGGCCAAGCGCCTCTCGCGTATCGGCGTGGGCGAACTCATCGGGCTCGAGATCGAGGCGCGCACGGGCTACGAGACACGTGTCACCGTCCTGGGGCACCTACAGCGCGGCGGCTCGCCGACCGTCTACGACCGCTTGATGGCGACCCGCTTCGGCGTCGCGGCGGTCAACCTGGCCGTCGAGGGTCAGTGGGACCGCATGGTCGCCCTCAAAGGCAGCCGCATCCTGGCCGTGCCGCTCTCCGAGGCGCGCCGCCGGCGCCCCGCCGACCCCGCGCTCTACGACCTGGCGACCCTGTTCGGGTAAGCAGCGTTCTCATCGGCCGTCCCGCCGTCCTGGCCCGGAGACCGCTCGACGCCACGGGTCGGACGGCTAGCGCGCACTGGTAGCCACCCCCTGGTCGGGGTCGGGCCCGGCGAGTGGGAGCGGCGTCGCGCGGCGAGCGCGCAGCGCCCCACGCACCATGTTGTACATGCGATCGACCGTGAGGTGCCGCATGCACACGGTGTTGCCGTAGGGGCATTCGGCCGTGGCGAGCGCGTTGTAGCAGGGGGAGCAGCCGATGCCCGTGCGCAGCACGATGGCCGTCTGACCAGGGCGCGGGTAGGGTCCGCTGATGCCCGGATCGGTCGGCCCGTACACCGAGACCGTCGGGCGGCCGAGGGCCACGGCCATGTGCAGCGGGCCGCTGTCGCCGCTGAGCACGAGATCGCAGCGAGCCAGGAGCGCGGCGAGTTCGTCGACCGTCGTCTCGCCGGTCAGGACGAGCGGGCGCGTGCGCATAGCGTCCACGACGTCGCGCGCGATGGGCGCCTCGCTCGGCGAGCCGGTCAGCACGACCGTCGCGCCAAAATCCTCGCGCAGCCGGTCGGCCAACTCGGCCCAGTGCGCGGCGGGCCAGCGCTTGGCGCTGCCGTTGATCGAGCCCGCGTGGACCCCGATGAGCAGCGTCTCGTCCGTCACCCCGCGCTCTCGCAAGACCCCACGCATGCGGTCCACGGCCGCAGGCTCCGCCTCGAAGCGCGTATAGCGGGGCCTCTTGTCCGCGCCGGCCAGTTCGGCCAAACGCATACACCACAGCACCTCGTGCCGACGATGGTCGTAGCGCATCCCGGGGAGCGTGCGCGTGTGCAGCAGAGGATACGCCTCCTTGCGGTAGCCGATGCGGTGCGTCGCCCCACTGGAGAAAGCCCAGATGCTGGCCATGAGACCGAACAGACTCACGGAGAGGTCGAAGCGTTGCGCGCGCAGCAGACGGTACGTGCCGTACCACGTTTTGAGGGTAGCCGGCCGCAGCAATGCGCGCGGCGAGCGGATGCCGTTGACGTCGAGGGAGACGACGCGATGAACGAAGGGGTAGCGCGCGGGGATACACGCCGTGTAGGGGAGCGTCATCATCCAGATCTCGGCCTGGGGATAGCGCTCGTGCAGCGCCTCGACCGCCGGCATCGAGAGCAACACGTCGCCCAGCAAGTCGAGCCGCAGCACCAGGATCTTGCGAATCTTGTCGGGCTCGAAGCGTGGGTAGGGCCGCGCGAGCCCCGTGATCCGCCCCCACAACCCCACTACCCCAAAGATCACCCACAGGACGGCTTGAATGAAATCGATCGCCGTGTCCTTGACCGCCCGCTCCAGCCGCCTCACTCTACCTCCACCCGCTACCCCCTACCAACCATGCGCACCATAGCATCTTCCTACATAGCATCTTCTCGACGCCGCTGTCGTCAAGGCCGCGGGCGCCTCAAACAAGAAGAGCGTCGGCGAAGCTCGCGCCGGCGGGGAGAGGCGGGAGAGCGAGGAGGTCGGCGACCGTGGCGCCGAGGTCGGCGAAGGTGGCGCGCGTGCCGAGGTCGACGCCCGGACGGACGGGCGCGCCCGCGACGAGCAGCGGCACGTACTCGCGCGTGTGGTCGGTCCCGGGGCCCGTCGGATCGACGCCGTGATCGCCGGTTATGAACAGCGCGTCGCGCGGGCCCAGCGCCGCGAGGATGGAGGGCAGCGCGTCGTCGAATTGGCGCAGCGCCGCGGCGTAGCCGCGCGGGTCCTTGCGGTGGCCGTAGACCATATCGAACTCGATGAGGTTGCTGAACAGGATGCCCCGGTTCGATCGACGCAGGGTATCCAGCGTCGCCGCGATGGCCTCGGCATTGTTGAGAGCGTGGTTCGACGAGGTGACGGAGCGCCCCGCGAAGATGTCCGCGATCTTGCCGACCCCGTCGACGGCGAGCCCGGCCGCCACGGCAAGATCGAGCAGGTGCGGGCCGGGCGGCTCCAGCGCCCAGTCGCGCCGGGCCTCATTGTCGCGCGTGTAGCGCCCGCTCGCGCCCACGAAGGGACGCGCGATGACGCGTCCGACGGCGTGCGGTCCGGTCAGCAGCGCGCGCGCGGCCTCGCAGACCCGATAAAGCTCCGGGAGCGGGACGACCTCCTCGTGCGCCGCGACCTGCAAGACGGAGTCGGCCGACGTATAGACGATAGGCTTGCCCGTGCGGACGTGCTCGTCGCCGTACTCCGCGATGATCTCGGTCCCCGACGCCGGCTTGTTCCCCAGGACGCCGCGCCCGGCCAGCGCCTCGAAGGACGCGATGACGTCGGGCGGGAAACCGTGCGGGTAGGTCGGCGGAGCCTGGCGCGTGATGACGCCGGCCATCTCCCAGTGCCCCGTGATCGTGTCTTTGCCCGCCGAGGCCTCGGCCATGCGGCCGTAGGCCCCCCGCGTATCGTCGCGAGAGGCTATCCCCGCGAAGCGGCCGATGTTGCCGAGGCCAAGGCGCGCCAGGTTAGGCACGTCGAGCCCACCCACCGCTGTCGCGGTGTGACCGAGTGAGTCGGACAGGGCGTCGGCCGCGCCGTACGAGGCGGCGTCGGGGGCCGCGCCCACCCCGACGCCGTCGAGCACGACGATGACCGCGCGATCGATGCGCGCTCCCGGACCGTGCGAAGCGGCCATTACGCCGGGCTCCCGCCACCCTCGCGAATAATCCCCAGCAGTTCGTCGCGCTTCCGCTCCATCAGGCGCTGGTCGTCGGCCTCGACGTTGAGCCGGATAAGCGGCTCGGTGTTGGAGGCGCGCACGTTGAACCACCAGTCGGGGTACGAGACGGTGATACCGTCGAGTTCGTCGTGCCGCCCGTCGGCGTAACGCGCGCGCAACTCGTCGAGCTTGGCCGGGATGTTCGACACGCGCGAGTTGATCTCGCCGCTGCGCGCCCGCGTACACAGGCTCCTGACGATCTCCGACACCGGCTTTTTCTGTTCCGAGACGACCTCGAGCACCGTCATCAGCGCGATCAAGCCGGAGTCGGCGAACCAGAAGTCGCGGAAATAGAAGTGCCCCGAGTGCTCGCCGCCGAAGATGGCGTCGTGCTCGCGCATCTGCGGCTTGATGTAGGAGTGGCCGACGCGCGTGCGCACCTCGTGGCCGCCCAGCCGCTCGATAAGCTCGGGGACGCAGTGCGAGACGATCAGGTTGTACAGGACCGTCGAGCCGGGGTTCTTCTTGAGAATGCTCTGGATGACGATAGCCATGAGCATGCTGCCGTCGACGATCTCACCCTTCTCGTCGGTGATGAACACACGGTCGGCGTCGCCGTCGAAGGCCGCGCCCAGATCGGCCCCCGAGTCGCGCACGAGCCTTTGCAGGTCGGCCATGTTCTCGGGCTCGATCGGCGAGGCGGGATGGTGCGGGAAGTGGCCGTCGGGCTCGAAATAGAGCGGCTCAAGCGTCATGGGCAGCCCGTGGAAGACGGCGGGGACGGTGATCCCGGCCATCCCGTTGCCGGCGTCGACGGCCACCTTCAGGGGCCGTAGCTTCGACGGGTCGACGAAGCTACGCACCTTGGCCACATAGTCCCCCAGCACGTCCTTGTGCGTGACGGTTCCGCGCTCGCCCTTGGGGGCGGGGACGCCCTTGAGGACGATGTCGCGGATCGCGTTGAGCCCCGTATCCGAACTGACGGGGACGGCGTCGGCGAGGCAGAACTTGAGCCCGTTGTACCTGGCCGGGTTGTGCGAGGCGGTGATCATGGCGCCGGCGGGGTAGCCGAAGGCGCCGACCGCGAAATAGAGTTCGTCCGAGCTGACCATGCCCAGGTCGATCACCTCGGCCCCCTGCTCGGTGACGCCGTCCTTGAAGGCCTCGAAGATCGCCGGCGAGGAGAGGCGCATGTCGCGGCCGACGGCGATCTGAGAGACGCCGAAGTGGACGATCGCGGCCGCGCCGATGGCGTGGGCCGCCTCCTCGTTAAGCTGGTCCGGGTAGGCGCCGCGCACGTCGTAGGCCTTGAAGATGTCCGGGTTGATCATCGGTAATCCTCTGCTGCTACTGTTACTGTCGTCTGTTCGCGGGCGCCGGGTCCTGTTCGCGGACGCCGGGTATCGCACCCCAAGTATGGCACAGAGGGCGCCGCCGCGGCTACAGAGAGGCTACGCTGCTACGCTCTGTGTAAACAGGGCCTGGCGGGTCGTTAGAGGGCTCTCGGAGCCCGCGCGCCCCACAAGACGCCGTCGCCGACGAGCACGTACAGGATGGGGCCGATCCCCCAGATGAGCCCGACGATGGCCCAGACGATCTTCTCGGCCGACGGCAGTTCGGGGCGCCGCGCCAGGTCGATCCACAACAACAAGACCGCGAGCGGGTGCAGAATTAAAGCAACCAGGAACTCCAGAATTAGCTTCACGACGGCGCTCCTCTCGACTATGCATCACGCGCGATGCTACAATACTGTACAACACGACGCCGGGCGCGTCCCTACCACTGTACAACACGACGGAACATGACGTCGGGCACGTCCCTACGAATTCGACACGGCCGAGGGCTCGGGTCGCGCCGGCAGAGATACATCGTCGCTCGTCGCGGTGAGGCCGAGGCGTTTGCGGAAGAGCAGCAACGAGACGACGCCGACGAGCACGCCGAACCAGAGCGTGCAGAAACGGATCAGCAGCGTCGCCACCACCGCCTTCGGCCCCGAGATCGGCAGCACCAGCCGCAGGAGCCCCGCGCTGCTCGCCTCCGCCGCGCCCAATCCCCCCGGCAGCAGCGAGGCCGAGCCCACCAGCGTGCTCGTCGCCAGCACGAAGGCGGCGCGGATGAGCAGCCCCGGGTCGGGCGCGAAGCCCAGCCCCACCAGTACGAGAAAGAAAGCGACGCACTCGCCCGACCACGACACCACCCCGATCGCCAGCGCGGTCAGCAGCGGACGCCACGCCAATAGCACGTAGGCGCTCTCGTAGAAGGCGCGCAGATGATGGGCCTTACCACTGAGGACGGGGACCCGCTCCAGCGACGCCAGGATGCGCAGGGCGAGCGGGCGCGACTGCGCCACGACGACGGCCGCGACCGCGGCCAGCGCGATCAGCGCGAGCACCTGCCAGCCGTGCCGGTACAGCAGCAGCCCGGCCGAGGCCAGGATAAGCATCGCTACCCCGTCGGTCAGCCGCTCGGCCAGGATGACCGGGGCCGAGACGGCGATCGGAACGCCAGCGCGGCTCCGCAGCAGCCACGCCTTGAGCAACTCGCCGACCTTGCCCGGCGTCATGGCCATGGAGAGGCCGCAGGCGAAGATCGCCCGCCCATCGCCCTTGCTGATCGGCACGCCGATGAGGCGCAGGTAGTATTGCCACTTGACGCCGCGCAGCACGTAGTTGAAGGCCGTGAGCGCCAGGATAATCGGCACGTAGCCCCAGGCGAAGCGGCGCGCTGCCGCGACGACGCGCGGGGCGTCCCCGACGAAGGAGAGCGCGGTGACGACGACGAGGCCGAGCAGGAGCGAGAGCACGAAGCGGCGGCGCAGTTGTGGCGTGATGATGGCGAGAACCCTCCGACGATGGCTAGCGCTGAGTGAAGAAGTACAGGATGACCCCCGACGTCCCCACCCACAGCACGATGTCGATCAAGAGCGGGCGGTCGCGCAGCAGAATCTCCTCCGGCGCCCCGCCCTCGTTCTTGAGATGGACGAGGTAGAGATAGCGGAAGATGCCGTACACGGCGAAGGGGATCGTGGCCATCATGGCGTGGGTGCGGTAGGCGAAGTAGGTGTAGAGCGCGTAGGAGACGAGGAGCGCCGAGGTCATCATCGAGATGAGTTCTTCGAGAAATTCGGGCGTGTACTCGCCCAGGATTTTGCGGTGCGCCGCCGCCGTCCCCTCCAACACGAGCAACTCGTGCCGCCGCTTGGCTAGCCCGATAAAGAGCGAGCCGAGGAGCGTACACAGGTAGAGCCAGGGGCTGATCTCGACCCCGATGATGACGGCCCCGCCGACCGCGCGCAGCATGAAGCCGCCCGCGATCCCAAACAGGTCGAGCAGAACGATGTTCTTGAGATAGAACGAGTAGGCCAGGTTGAGGACGACGAAGCCGAGGAGCGCGAGCGGGAAGAGGGGCGAGGGCGAGACGACCGCGGCGACGGCCAGTGAGCCGAGCCCGACGACGACCGCGGCGACGACGGCCGTGCGCGGCTTCAAGCGGCCCGAGGCCAGGGGCCGGTTGCGCTTGACGGGGTGCTGGCGGTCCTTCTCGAGGTCGACGAGGTCGTTGACGAGGTAGACGACGCCCGACATGAGGCAGAACAGCAGAACGGCCAGCAACCCGAGCAGCACGTCGCGCCCATTGCCAAGCCGCTGCGCGAAGACGACCGCGACGAAAACGAGCCCGTTCTTCGTCCACTGCTTCGGCCGCATCGCCTTGAACAGGCTCCGCGCGGTCGCCAGGGCCCCACCGGGCGCGGGACCACGCGGCGCGGGCAGGCGTAACTCGGTTATCGCCATGTCGGCCCTTCCTCACGAACTGCCTGGGAGTAGCGCGGCGCCCGACGCCCTTGCCCACCGTTGCGAGAGACTACCTCTCGCCGTCATCATACTGGACGACGGACGTCATATGCCATGACCAAAAGGGTTTCTCATCGGCTGAGAGACCTACGCGCGTTCGTCCCATAGTCCCTGGTCATGGCATTCTCGCCTTGCGAGCGGGGTCAGTCGTAGGGGCGTCTGGCTATACGCCCTTGGTGCGGGCCACGAGGGCGTATAGCCAGACGTCCGCTACGTCGTCGCGCCGAGGCCGGCGCTCTGGTACTGCAGTTCGTAGAGGTTGCGGTAGACGCCGGCGCGGGCGAGAAGCTCGTCGTGGGTACCCTGCTCGACCACACGGCCCTTGTGCAGCACGACGATGCGGTCGACGTCGCGGATGGTGGAGAGGCGATGGGCGATGATGATCGAGGTGCGGGCCGCCATCAGCTTGCCCAGCGCGTCCTGGATCAGCGCCTCGGTCTCGGTGTCGACGCTCGACGTCGCCTCGTCGAGCACGAGCAGGATCTCAGGGTTGAAGGCGATGGCGCGGGCAAAGGCTATCAGTTGCTTCTGTCCCACCGAGAGCCCGGCCCCACGCTCACGCACCGGCGTGTCGTAGCCCCGCGGGAGGGCGGAGATAAAGCGGTCCGCGTTGACGAAGCGCGCCGCGGCGCGCACGCGCTCGTCGGAGATGCCGTCCGCGCCGTCCGCGCCGCCCGCGCCGCCCTCGCGCAACCGAATGTTGCTCGCGATCGTGCCCGAGAAGATAAAGGGGTCTTGCAGCACCACGCCGATATGGCGGCGCAGGTCGGCCTGCGCCACCTCACGCACGTCGCGGCCGTCGACGCGGATCGAGCCGCGCTGCACGTCGTAGAAGCGCGACAGGAGCGAGATGAGCGAGGTCTTGCCCGCCCCGGTCGCGCCGACGAACGCGACGCTCTCGCCCGGTTTGATACGGAACGAGACGTCTTTGAGCACCCACTCGTCGGCGTTGTAGGCGAACCACACGTCGCGGAACTCTATCTCGCCGCGCACGCGCCCCAGCGGGGCCGGCGCGGGCGGGTCGACGATGGGGACAGGCTCGTCGAGGAGCCCGAAGATGCGCTCGGTGGCGGCCATGGCGCTCTGCAGCGTGTTGTACTTGTCGGAGAGATCGCGGATCGGGCCGAAGAAGCGGTCGATGTACTGGATAAAGGCGACCAGCGCGCCGATGGTGAGCGCGTGGGAGAGCGCCTGCTCGCCCCCCACCCACACGTTGAGCGCGGTCGTGGCCGAGGCGAGGACGTTGACCGTGGGGTAGAACAGGCAGAAATAGAACAGCGAGCGCAGGTTGGCCGCCAGGTAGTCGCGGTTCAGGGCGTCGAAGGCGGCAAAATTGCGCCCTTCCCGATTGAACAACTGCACGATCGTGGTCCCGGAGATGTTCTCGGCGATGTAGGCGTTGAGGCGCGAGAGCCGCGTGCGCACCTGCCGGAAGGCGTCGCGCATGTTGCGCCCGTAGTAGCGCGTGACGACGATCAGGATCGGGATGACGGTGAAGGTGACGAGCGCGAGCCGCCAGTTGAGCAGCAGAAGCGCGACGACGATGCCGATCAGGGTGAAGACGTCGCCGAACATGGCCACCGCGCCGTCGGTCAGCAGTTCGTTGAGCGCGTCGACGTCGTTAGTGAGGCGCGTCATCAGCCTGCCCACGGGGTTGCGGTCGAAGAAGGCCAGCGGCAGGCGCTGCAGCTTGGTGAAGATCTCCATGCGCAGGTCGTACATCACGTGCTGGCCCAGGTAGGCGACGAGCACGCCCTGGGCGTAGCGCAGGGCGAACCCGACGAGCAGCGCCGCGAGGTACAGCAGCGCGGCGAGGAGCAGGCCGTGCTGGTAGCCCGCGATCGTCCCGCGCGCGCCCGTCGTTACGGGGCAGACGCTGTTCCCATGGCCAAGGCGCAGGGCCGGGCAGATGTCGCCGTCGATCGCCACCTTGACGATGTACGGGCCGGCCAGGTCGGCCAGCGCGCTGAACAGGAACAGCGCGATTCCCACGGTTGTCGCCACGCGGTAGGGGCGCAGGTAGGGCAGCAGACGGCGCGTCAGCCGCGCGTCGTAGGCTTTGCCAAAAATCTCGTCGTCCTGCGTATCGCCCGCGTTCACAGATCACCGTCCAGTTCTTCGCTCAGGAGTTGGCGGCGGTACATCGCGGCGTAGAGGCCGCCGCGCTGTACCAGTTGTCCGTGCGTGCCCTGCTCGACGATACGCCCGTCGTCGAGCACGACGATGAGGTCGGCGTCGCGCACGGTCGAGATACGGTGCGCGACGATCAGCGACGTGCGCGCGGCCGTGACCCCGCGCAACCCGCGCAGGATACTCTCCTCGGTGTGCGTGTCGACGCTGGAGAGCGCGTCGTCGAGCAGCAGGATACGCGGGTCTTTCATCACGGCGCGCGCGATCGAGGCGCGCTGCTTCTGGCCGCCCGAGAGCGTGACGCCGCGCTCGCCGATCGTCGTGGCGAACCCTTGCGGGAAGTCGGCCACGTCGCCCGCGAGCCCCGCTATCGTCGCCGCGGCCTCGACCCTCTCCATCATGGCCTCGTCCGTCGCCCCCTCCGCGGCCCCATCGACTCCGTAGGCGACGTTCTCGCGCAGTGGGACCGAGAAGAGGAAGGTCTCTTGCGTCACGTAACCGATCTGCCGGCGCAACGCCTCCAGCGGCCAGTCGCGCACGTCGATCCCATCGACGAGGACGCGGCCGCGTTGCGGGTCGACGATGCGCGGGATCAGGTTCATCAGGAGGCTCTTGCCCCCGCCGGTCGGCCCGACGAGGGCGACGGTCGCGCCGGCCGGGATGCGCAGATTGACGTCGCGGAGCACCGCGCGATCGTCGTAGGAAAGACTTACGTCTTCGAAGACGATCTCGCCCGCGATGGGGCGCGCCGCGCTGGGGCGCGGGCGGTCGGCGATCGCGGGCGCCCGCTCCGTCACCTCGCGGATGCGCCGCAGCGAGGCGTCACCCTGCTGAAAAAGCTTGAACGACCAGCCGAGCGCGATCATGGGCCAGGTCAGGGCGGCGATGTAGGCGTTGAACTGCACGAATTTGCCGACGCTGATGCGGCCCGCGATGACGTCGTTCCCGCCGACCCACAGGATGACCACGACCGAGAGGCCGGCCACGAGCGTCATGGCCGGCCACAGCCCGGCCGTCAGCCGCGCGTAGCGCATGCTGTTGTCGACGTAGAACCTGTTGGCGCGGCCGAAGGCGGCGATCTCGCGCTCCTCCTGCACGTAGGCCTTAACGACGCGGATGCCGGAGAAGTTCTCTTGCGCCGCGGACGAGAGGTCGCCGAACTGGTCCTGCACGCGGCGGAAGGAGCGCTCGATGCGCCGCGAGAGCGCCACGAAGATGACCGTCAGCGCGGGCAGGAACACCCCCGAGAGGAGGGTGAGGCGCGGGTCGAGGGTAGCCATGGCGATCATGGTCGCGACGAAGACGACCGTCGTGTTGAGGATGTTGCTGATCCCCGGCCCGACCATCATGCGCACGGCCGAGAGGTCGTTGGTGGCGCGGGCCACGAGATCGCCCACTTTATTGGCCTGGAAGAAGGCGAGGTCGAGGCGCTGGTAGTGCTGGAAGAGACTGTTGCGCAGGTCGTACTCGACGCGCCGCGAGGCGCCGTTGATCGTCCAGCGCGCGGCGAAGCTAAAGACGCCGGCGCCGAGCGTCACCGCGACGATGAGCAGGCCGTACCCCCCTAGGGGCAGGCTGTGGCGGCTCGCGGGCCCCGGCGAGAGGCTGTCGATCGCCTGCCGCAGCACGAACGGCCCCAGGAGGGTCATGCCGCTGCCGCAGAGCACAAACAGCGCCCCCAGCAGGAACGCGCCGAGATGCAGGCGCAGGTAAGAACGGAGGTGGTAGAGGGACGTCATACGCTTTAAGTGTAGCAGTAGGACGTAGGGCCCCGGCAGTGACCTGTCGGGGCCCGTGTAGGGGCGAGGGGAAGGGGGACGGGAGGGGAACGATTAGCGCGCGGCGCGCACGTGATCGAAAACAGGGGCTGCAATAGACGGGTTTATCCAGACGCGGGAGAAACGGCACATGTGCCTGTTTGCCGCATTGGGCGCACACGGCGACGTGAAGCTCACGGATCGGAGCCGACGCGTTGCGTCGGCTCGTTGACGTAGCCCTTCAAGGCAAAAAACTCTTGCTCGCCGACACTGAACAAGAACTCGGTCCCGCAGTCTCGGCAGCGCAACAACTTATCCTGGTAATTGACCACCTAGCACTCCTTCATTGCAATGTCCGTCCCCACAAGGGATCACCGTCTACAGTGCGCAAGAGTAACACGCGCGCCCTGTGTCTGTCAATATGTATGGCTTAATTGTTATAGGTCTATGCATTATCGTGTGTGACTTAACCGTCTAGCGCCCCACAAAAACGCGCGCAAAGCCCCGCGCAAAGCCCCGCGCAAAGCCCCGCGCAAAGCCCCGCGCGAGACACGCGAAAAGCCTGCGAAGAAAGCGCCATATATAGTAGAATTAAGGTATGACCACGACATATGACGCACGCGACATTCAGGTACTCGAGGGGCTCGATCCGGTCCGCAAACGCCCCGGCATGTACATCGGCAGCACGAACATCAACGGCCTGCACCACCTCGTCACCGAGGTGGTCGACAACTCGGTCGACGAGGCCCTCGCGGGCGTCGCCGACACGATCACCGTGACCATCAACGCGGACAACAGCGTCTCGGTGAGCGACAACGGACGCGGCATCCCCGTCGACAAGCACCCCCAGAAGGGTGTCTCGGCGCTCGACCTCATCATGACGACGCTCCACGCGGGCGGCAAGTTCGGCGGGGAGGGCTACAAGGTCTCCAGCGGTCTGCACGGAGTCGGCGTCTCCGTGGTCAACGCGCTCTCGGCCTGGTGCCGCGTGGAGGTGTGCCGCGACGGCAAGATGTGGCGCCAGCTGTACAACTACGGCGTCCCCGTCGGCGACGTCACCGCGGTCGGCGACTCGGCCGCGCACGGCACGACGACGACGTTCAAGGCCGACATGGCCATCATGGAGACCGAAGACTACAGCTTCGATACGCTGGCCCAACGCTTCCGCGAGATGGCGTATCTCAATCGCGGGCTGACGATCTCGATCCATGACGAGCGCCCGGAGCAGGAGCGCGAACGCACCTTCTACTTCGACGGCGGCATCATCTCGTTCGTGCGGCACCTCAATTCGAACCGCACCCCCGTCACCCCCAGGCCGGTCTACCTGGCGGGCGATTTCCCCGACGCCAGCGTCGAGATCGCCATGCAGTACTGCGACGACTACACCGAGTCGGTCATTACCTTCGCCAACAACATCAATACGATCGACGGCGGCACGCACCTGACGGGATTCCGCTCGGCGCTGACGAACACGATCAACCGCTACGGGCGCAAGATGAACCTGCTCGGCGAGAAAGACGCCAACCTGTCCGGCGACGACGCGCGCGAGGGGCTGACCGCGATCATCTCGGTCAAGCTGCGCGATCCGCAGTTCGAGAGCCAGACGAAGGGCAAGCTCAACAACGCGGAGATCCGCACCTACACGGAGCAACTCGTCAACGAGCAACTCATGCAGTATCTCGAGGAGAACCCGTCCGACGGGCGGCGCATCATCGAGAAGGGCCTGATCGCGGCGCGCGCGCGCGAGGCCGCGCGTAAAGCGCGCGACCTCGTGACGCGCAAGGGCGCGCTCGAAGGCGTAGGGCTGCCCGGCAAGCTGGCCGACTGTTCCGAGCGCGACCCCGCCAAGAGCGAGATTTTCATCGTGGAGGGCGACTCGGCCGGTGGCTCGGCCAAGCAGGGCCGCGACCGCGGCTTCCAGGCTATCCTGCCCCTGCGCGGTAAGATCCTCAACGTCGAGAAGGCGCGCCTCGACCGCATTCTCGGCTACGACGGCATCAAGAGCCTCGTCATGGCCCTCGGCACGAGCATCGGCGAGGGTCACTTCGACATCGCCAAGCTGCGCTACCACCGCGTCATCATCATGACCGACGCGGACGTCGACGGCGCGCACATCCGCACGTTGCTGCTGACGTTCTTCTTCCGCTACATGCGGCCGCTGATCGACAACGGCAACCTGTACATCGCACAGCCGCCGCTCTACCAGGTCTCGCACGGCAAGACGGTGCGCTACGCCTACAGCGACGACGAACGCGACCAGTTCACCGCGGCGCTCGGCCCCAACCGCACGCCGCACATCCAGCGCTACAAGGGCCTAGGTGAGATGAACCCCGAGCAGCTCTGGACGACGACGATGAAACCCGAGGACCGCGCGCTCCTGCGCGTGGGCGTCGAGGACGGGGCCGAGGCTGGCATCATCTTCGACATGCTCATGGGCGCCGACGTTCCCCCGCGCCGCAAGTTCATCGAGACCCACGCCAAGCGTGTCCGCAACCTCGATATCTGACGTCGGCTTTCAGGGTTTGCGCGAACCGCCGTCAAGCGGCTCACGGTCGTGCGTGGACCGGATGCGCGGAGCACCTGAGGGGGCACTCCGCGCGAGACTAGTGTTTCGTCAGAGGGCTCCCTTTGCAGCGACGCGTCCCCAGGGGGACCGCCGAGGGGGCGGCCCCCCTGGGGACGCGCGATCTGTCCCTTTCAGGGGTACGGCCAGGATACGTGTAAAATAGGACGTAGCGGGACGCGATAATGTTAGCAGACATGCTGCTGAGGGCTTCTTGGGTGTATTAGCAGACATCGCCGCCGAGTACAACTGATCGCACGTGGTTGTGTTGGTGGGACCGCTAGCCCAGCGACACGCGCCCCAAGATTCAGCGACCTGGGGCATCGGCGTCCTTCAAGGACGCCAGAGAGGTTCACTCGTCGATGGGAGAGGGCCGTGCGGAAAACACCCGAGGTCGAAGCATTTTGGGAGACATTCAAGGCCACGACGGGCGTCACGCACCATGAGTACGTCGTGGCCTCCTTCGGCGATACCCCGGATACGGAGGACGACCTCGCCAGTCTTGTCGTCAGCGGGACCAAGCGCGCGACCGCGTCGCTGCTGCGCTATTACGCGGGAGGGGACGAGCCCTTGCCGCGCGTCGGCGATCTCGCCGTTGTCGTCGACGGCAACGGCGTGCCGCGCTGCATCTATCGCATCACACAGGTGGACGTTCAGCCGCTCTCAGCGGTCGATGACCGCTTTGCCTGGGACGAAGGAGAGGGCGACCGCACCTTGGCGTGGTGGATGGAGGCGCATCGCGCCTTCTTCATGCGGCAAGCGGCGCGGGAGGATTTCCTCTTCCATAATGAGATCGACGTTGTCCTTGCGCGATTCGAGGTTGTGTGGCCTGCGGAGATCGCTGATCGCCCCTCTGCGCCCCTGCTATGAGCAAAGTGCGTTCGGCTTGTCGCAGCTGCGACAAGCCTATTCCTGTTCTATGTCCTATTTTTACACGTATCCTGGCCGTACCCCATGACTGCCCGGAGCGCACGGGGAGCGCGCGGCGATGGGCGTCACGCTATAACGAACGGAAACGCGATGGGCGTTCCCGTCCAGGCCCACTCACCCGCTACCTCCTCATGTCGCCAATACACCGTGATCGTCCAGGCGCCGGGATGGTCGTAGAGCGGGCTCACCCAGCTCAGGGGTGTGTCGGGCGCGCCAGCCCACCGTGCGACCCCTCCGTCGACGACCTCATGCCCATCGACGGTGAGGCGCGCCATGACCTCGTGCCACCCCACTCCCCGAAGGGTCGCGCGGACCTCCGTGGGCGTCACGACCACCCGCCGGAGCGTCACCTCGACGTCATCGGCCTGGCCTCTTTGGTTGGGCTCGACGACCCGTGCGCGTGGGTAGACCGGCACGCTCAGGTCGAAGACAAAGGGCCCAAACCCCTCGATCGTCTCGGCGCCCTCGGCGCCGTCGCGTACGACGGACGGGACGGTGAAACGGAGGCGTAGTGGCGTCGCGGGAGACGGCAGAGGGGGCGTATCATACGTGAAACAGTAGCCCGCCTCATCGCCCATGCCACAACTGGCGCCCCCAAGCCAGCGCAACTCCACGCCTGCGGTATCCACGAGTGTGAGCGTGTGCCACGACATAGCGACGTCACCGCCACCGCTAGACGCCGCGTCGGACGCTCTGCTCAGCAGACAGCCGATGACCACGCGATTCGCGTCGGCATAGACGCGCTGGATCGTGATCGTCACGCCGTTCATACTCCGCGCAAGCGTGACGTCGTGCCCCAGATCCGCGGCCACGATTTCCCCGTGCCCACCCCCTGCCGCACGACATTGACGAGTCCCACATAGTAGTGTCCACCGGGGACGTCGAACGCGAACGGCAGGACGCTATCGCCGGGCGAGGGCGTGAGTCCCGTGGCCTGGCGGACATACCCATTGAAGTTGCGATAGCGCGCCAGGGTGAATGTGTAGCCGCCGGAGGCGAGCGTGTCGAGCGTGCCGGCGCCGCTCGACACGGAGATGACGCGCAGGTTATGAGATGATGGGAAGGTGAGGCCGCATGCGGCGGCCTCGGCGGGCGTCGACAGGGCGATCCCTGGCACAGGCGCCGAAGTGAGGAAGCGTACGCTGGCCAGCGCCTGGCGCTGGTCGGCAGCCAGTGCCGCGCCGGGGACGAATAACTGGTAGATCCTGCCCGCATGGGCGAGGACGATAGCGGTCGTCGGCCCGTTCCCGGGCAGGCCCTGGATTAGCACGCCGGGCGCTCCGCCGTACTCTACCATCGTCCGCGTCACCGGGCCCTTGTAATTAGTGGCGCGGATCAATACGGCGGCTCCCGCCGCGGCGGCACGGGCCGCGTTCGTGTCGGAGGTCATGCCCTGGATGGCAATCGTGAGGCGCAGGTCATTGTCAGGCTGTCCGGGGGCCGCGGGAATCTGCAAGGCCAGCACACCCGGCGCATACTTGCCGGGAGCAGCCCGACGCCACCCTGTAGGCAGCGTCAGCGCAATATCGAGCGCCGCGTCACACACCGTGCGCGCGGGACATGGTTGAACCGCGTGGGAAGGCAAGGCGCTCGTAGCGCGGACCGCGTCCGGGTGCGCCACGCCCATATCGAGGGCGGCGATGACCGTGACGGCAGCCAATGAACGGCCAATCTCGCGTGCGATGATCATGGATTATACTCTCTCTAGGAACTATCGATGAGCAGGCCCCTTGGTCTACCTGATAAGATGAACGCTACACGCCGAGAAAGGTGACGCAGTTGGCAAGATCGGGTAGGGAGATCGCCTCATGACGGACGTATTGGTATCCCCACCAAGAGAAAGCGAGGACGGTTTGCCCACGCTCGCGCACGGGATCATCATCGTCCGCCTGGGCCGCTTCTTGGACGAGCACGTCATGGTCGACGACCTTGGAGTCGTGTGCGGCCCACAAACAACGTTCAAAGTCGTCGGCACGCCGCCGACGCGCTATCCGGACCTGGCGTTCGTGCGCAAGGATCGCTTGCCCGGCAATCTCAATACGGACGCCGACTTCGCCCCCGACCTTGCCGCCGAGATCGTGTCGGGAAGCGACACCTTCGGGGATGTGGAAGTCAAGGTGCGGCAATACCTTGACTCCGGCGTGCGTCTCGTCTGGCTTATCGAGCCTGTTCTGCGCACGATAACGGCCTACGCCCCGCATCGTCGGCCACGCCTGTACACGGAGGGCGATGACCTCGTGGGCGACCCGGTCCTCCCCGACTTTCGCATCCCTGTGAACGACCTGTTCCCGTAGAATGTTCCATCGCCGCCGACAAAGGCCCATGACGGCGGGGCGAATGGATCGGGGGCACGGCCAACGCGAAAGAGGGGAGAGCACGGCGTCTCGATTGTCTGGATGCCATCACCTATTATTGTCTGGATGCCATCACCCATTGGCGACGAAAGCGCGAGCCGCGCCGATGGCCTCCTGTAACCGGCCTTCATGCAGCGTCCGCGCCGGCGATACGTCGTCCAGTTCAGGCGCCATGCCGATGAACCACGCGCGAACTGTCTCGGGCGACTCGAAACGCAGGAGAAGGCTGACGATCTCATACGCCGCGCGCAATTTGCTTTCACTCTCGGGGCGAATATCGGTAACCGCTCCACTCGCCCATCGATTCAAGGTTTTAACGTCTTTGACGCCGACGGCGTACGCCGCGATGCGCCCCGTTACCACCTCGGAGAGCGCCGATGTCGCATCCTTGATCGATGCGCGCAGCGCTTGGTTATGCGCCTGGGTGAGGATATCCACGTCACGCTCATCGGCGATTTGTCGCGCGGCAGGCGCCATCGGCGGTTCCCCTATCTACCGGCTTAAAAGCCCCTTCAATAGACATTAGTTCATCTTAGCAATAACGGGTAAGCGGGTATAGTGAGAGGGAAAAGAGAGGAGAGAGCCGCCGATGATCCTGCGCTACGGCTCCCTGTCGCGCCACCCGCGCGTGTTCCTGACCATGACGG
>JAABUZ0100004163.1_pt1 | contig 20291 bp, 20 predicted proteins | sample 5562091 | NCBI WGS metagenome assembly JAABUZ01 (sample SAMN12813069, study PRJNA571459) | rock metagenome | isolation source: Antarctica rocks | place: Antarctica: Victoria Land, Linnaeus Terrace sud | collected 2015-12-21 | reverse complement strand
TGCCCTCCCCTCGCCCGCCTTGTGTCTAGCGCCCGGAGCATCATTATGGCCCACGCCGACCGTCCCACGCCATCCGTTGCCGCCCCCTCACCCCCGCGCGTCCGCGCCCTCGTCGGCGCGGTGGCCCACATGACGTACCCGTACCTGCTCGGCGGCGGCATCGGCTACCTGTTGCTCACCGTCGTCAGTCATGACATCGGCCTCATGTTCGCCGGCGCGCTCCTTGTCCTCTATGGCGCGGCCCTGAGCAAGGCGTTGCAAGGGCAGGGGCCGTCCGACGCAAGCGAGAGGAGGGCCGATGGCGCGCAATAGTCAGACGGCGCTCTACATCAACGACCCGGTGAAGATCGTCGCCGGTGTCTTCACGATCCGGCAGGCTATCTACGTCGCCGGGATCGTGCTGCTCACCTACGGGCTCATCGACGCGACGAGCCGCCTCCCCTACGGCCAGTCGGGGCTCGGCCAGCTCCACATCCTGCTCATCGTGGGCCTCCCCGCGCTGCTGACCCTCCTGGTCATGACCTTCGCCGGCAGCGGCACCGTTGAGCCCTACGCGCGCCAGTTCACCGGCTACCTGTGGCGCACCACCCTGGCGACCCCGCGCCGCCTGGCCTATCGCATGGCCACGCTCGCCCGTCACCTCGGCGCTGCCCGCCACGCCCCGGCCCTGGTCTACGGCCCGGTCCTCGTCGCCGACGGGATAGCCGCTATGCTGCCCGACGCGGGGACAGCGCCCGACGTGGGAACGACACCCGACGCCACAGCGAGCCGCGCCGTCCGCCCGCTCCGAGCGCCCTATGTCGCGCCGGTGGTCATGACGACGCCTGTGGCGCGGACCCAACGCGCGCGCCTCCTGGCCTGGCTCACCGCCCATCCCTGTGTGACGGACGAGCAGATCGCCGAGGGCACCGGTATGAACCCGTCGGCCGCGCGCCCGCGCCGCCGCGAACTGGTCGAGGCCGGCTTGGTCCGCAAGGTGGACATGGACGGCCGCACCCGCGCCGGCCGCCGCGCCGCCCGCTGGGTGGCCGTCGGGACCGTGGGGGAGGTGGTCACCCATGGCGCTGACTAAGCTGCCGCGCGCGTATCGCGCCCGGTGGACGCACGCGGAGCGCGACGCCGGCCCGGTCCGGCCCGCGCGCCCACAGCAGGCGCCGCGCGCCCGCCCCGCGCGCGTCACAATCGCGGACGACGGCACGCGCACCGAGAAGGGGACGGGCGCGTGCGTCTGGCTCGAACTGGACGGCCTCCAATTGTTCAGCCTGCCCGGCGACGTGCTTGACAAGTTCACCCACGGCGCGGCCGACGCGTTCACGCCCCCCGTCGGCTACGCGCTGCAAGTGAGCGTGCTCTCCACGCCGACCTCCGGCGAGGCCGCCGTCGCCCGCGCCTTCGCCGAGGCCCGCCCGCCCACGGCCGCGCTACGCGACCTCACCGGCCGCCTGCGCGCCTGGTGGGAGGAGTACCTGGCCGGCGAGTACGTCCCGACGCACCGCTTCCTGCTGGCGATCTCCGGCCCGGCCCGCGCGCCGCAGGGGACCACGCTGGCCCGCGTGGTGGGCGAGGTCGAGCGCACCCTGCACCGCCTCGGCGTCGCCGCCCGTCGCCTCGACGGGGCCGCCGTGCGCGCGCTCGTCGTGGAGTTCCCCGATCCCTTCGCCGATCCCGCCGCGCGCGAGACCATCGACGGGGTGTACGTGCCGGGCCAGGGCGCGCGCTCCTGGGCCTACACGTTCTACATCCGCGTGCCCTCCATCGTCACGCAGCCTGGCTGGCCAGCCCCGCTGCTCGCCTTCCCCGCCCCGCTGCGCCTGTCCCTCTTTGTGATCGGCCTGGATAAGGACAAGGAGCGCACACGGTCCAAGAAGCGCGGCCGGAGCCTGGGTGATCTCGTCGTGGGCGCGGGCGTGCAGGGCCGCCAGGCCGACGTGGACCACGGAAACGCGCGAACCGAGGCGCGCACTGAGGCGCAGCGGATGCGCACGGGCGGCCTCGCCGTTGTGCGGGCCGGGGTCTACGTGACCGTGTTCGCGCCCGATAAGGACAGCCTCGCCGTGCGCGCCGACGCGTTGTGGGGCCTACTGACGAGCGCGGGGGCGATGGACACGCAGGCCGCGCGTGCCAGGGGCGTGCAGCAACCCTTGCTCCGGGCGACGCGCCCGCTCGGCTACAACGACGCGCCCGGCTACACGACGTACCGCATGTACGCCGAGACCGTGGGCAACGCCTGGCCGGCCATCGTGCGCTCGCCGGGCACGGCCGCCGGCGTGCTCATCGGCCGCGCCGCCGATGACGGCTCCCTCGTCCGCCTCGACATCGGCGACCGCGGCATGAAGAATCGCCTGATCGACGTGTTCGGCGGCTCGGGCCAGGGCAAGAGTTTCTTCGCGCAGAAGGTGATGCTGTGGTTCCTGCTGTGGGACGCCTGGGCCACCGCCGTCGATACGGTGGGCGGCTACGATACGTTGTGCGCTATCGCCGGCGGCGAGACCATCCGCCTGGGCGGGCCGGGCACCGCGTCGATCAACATCTGGGACGGCCCCCGCGCCACCGAGGAGGAGCTGGCCGCGCGCGTGCGCTTCGTCGTGCGGGCGCACGAGGTCCTGCTGGCCGAGAGCGGCAAGGCCATCACCGGGCTGGTGCGCGGAATTATCGGCGCCGGCGTGCGCGCCGTCTACGTCGGCCACCGCGACACCAGCGAACGCGACGCCGCACGGCGGCCGGGCGACCCACCTCGTGAGCGCGACCTAGTGGCCTGGCTGGAGGCGCAGTCCGCGCGCCAGGACGACGCCGAGGACCGTCGCCTGTACCGCGGCCTGGCCGCCGAACTCGTGCCCTACGTGCGCGACGGCGAGCACGCCGCGCTGGTGGACCGCCCCACATCGTTCGGTTTCGACACCCGACTGCTGGCCTTCCACATCGACCCCAAGGAGCTGCGCCCGGACACGCCCATCTACGCCTTCGTGATGTTCGCCATGACCGACATCGCCGACCGCCGCGACCGGCTGGCCCAGGAGTGGGGCCGGCGCTCGGGGCGTGGCACGGTACAGCATCTCCTCGCCATCGACGAGGGCTGGAACATCCTGCGCCACGAGGCCGGGCAGGATTGGGTCGCGGGCATCGGGCGCACCGGGCGGCACTCCGGCATGGTCCCCATGTTCGTTAGCCAGAAGTTGTCCGACCTCACCGCCAACAAGGCGGCGGCGGCCTACTTCGACCAGACCTCGCTCCATTTCATCTTCAACATGCACGACACGAACGACGAGAGCGGCGTGGACCCGCGGCAGTGGATCGCGGGCAAGCTCCATTTAACCGAGGGCGAGGCCGGGCAAATCGGCGACCTCGCCGGCAAGCAGGCCCCCGACAAGAAAAAGCTTGAGTACGCGCAGATGTTCATGATCCGCACCACCAAGACGGCGAGTAGATCGGCGCGCGGCGTGGTCAACGTGCCCTCGTCGCCCGAGGAGGCGTGGTTGTTCGCCTCCGACCCCGACGACAAGGAGGTCCGGGCGCGCATGGTCCGCGCCGTGGCCGCCGACCCGGACGACCCGACCGGCGACGAGGTATACCAGGCGGTGTGCCTGCTCGCCGAGGGAGCCACCCCTGAGGACGTCGACGCGGCCCGTCAGGCGGGCGCGCGCGACGACGCGCCCGCCGTCGCCAACGACCCGGAAACCACGACACGGGAGACCGTTGGCGCAGGGACAGGAGGTGCGGCATGGACCGCCGCGCGGTGATCGAAAGGAGAGGAGGCCCCATGCGCCGAGTAGCCCGCCCCGTCGTGGCCCTGGCCGCGCTCGTGCTGCTTGCCCTGAGCCTGCGCACGACGGGGGTGGTTGCCCGCGCCGCCAGCGCGCCGACGGCCACGGAGCCACCCCCGCCGACCGTGACGCCCTACCCGACCTACACGCCCGCGCCGACCGCGACGGCGACGCACCACCCCGCGCTTCAACTCTCGGCGAGCCAGGGCATGCCCGCGACGGCCCTGGCCGTCGTCGGGGCCGACTTCCCCGACGGCGAGGTCACGCTGTACTGGGACGGGGTCTACCTGGCGCGGGGCACGAGCGGCGACGCCTACATACACATCGACACCACGGTTCCGGCCACGGGCGGCGGCACGGCGTTAGGGCCGCACGAACTGCGCGCCGTCGGCCCCAACCGCACCTCGGCCAGCGCGTTCTTCACCATCGCGCAGACCCTCCACCCCAAGGTCACGCTCTCACCGACGCACAGCGCGGCCGTGACCGGCACGGTGGTCACGGTGGACGCGTCCGGCTTCGCCCCTAACCAGACCGTCGCCTTCGCGTGGGATCGCGTCGGGGGGACCCGGATGTTCAGCCACGGGAACGTCGCCGACGAAAACGGAGATACCAGCATCGACCTCATCCTGGGCCGTGACCCCACGCCGGGCGTCGGCACGCACCGCCTCTACGCGTGGGGGACCGGCCCCACACTCTCCGCGTCCGCGTCGTTCACCGTGGACCCGCCCCCGCCCGCGTGCGGCGGTCTCCTGCACTTCACCGTCCCCTGGATCAACTGGAACGTCTGCCTCGATCCCATCGGCGCCCTCACCACCTGGCTCCGGGACGGAGCCACCGCCGGGGCCAGCGCCGTCGGCGCGCTCGTCGCCAAGGATCTGACCACGCAGCAGGACTACACGCGGATCACCCAACTGCAACCTGCCTTTACGACGATGCAGCAGCTCGCCCGCGACCTGTTCGGCGTCCTGTTCCTGGCCGGGGCGACGACGTGGTACGCGCGGCGCCTGGGGCTGGGGCCAGGGGGAGAGGCGGCCACGCAACTGGTCGAGGGCGGGCTGGGTTTGGCCGTCACCACGGCGCTCCCCTGGCTGCTGCACCTCTACATCGTGGCGGTCAACGACGCGTCGGGGATGATCCTGGCTGACCCGAACAACCAGGGTGGGGCCGCCATCGGCGCGCTGGCGGGCCACCTCGTCAACGTCGCTCTGCTCTCGGCCCTCACCGGCGACCCCATCTTCCTGGTGGTCGTCGTCGGCTTCGTTGTCCTTTTCTTCGTGCTGCTTGTGCTCATCGCCATCACACGCACCATCGGCACCATCTACGGCGCGGCGGTCTACCTAGCCGCCCCCGTAGGCGCGATCTGCATGGTCACGCCGCTGACGCGCTCCGTGGCGGCGGCGTGGGCGCGGCTGTGGTTCAGCCTGACGCTGTGGGGCGTCTCCTACGCCATCGCCCTGGTGGCCGTGCGCGCGATGGTCGGCGCGTTCGGGGGTGACGGGCTGCAATCGCTGGCCCTGGCCCTGGCCGGCGCGCTCGTGCTCTACGGGGCGCCGCGCCTGGGCGACGCGTTCCTGGGCGGCGGGGCCTCGCGCGCCCTGGGCATCGGCAACGTGCCCCTGCTCAGCACCGCCGCGCGTGCGGGGTTGGCGGCGGCGACGGGCGGAGCAGGTGGAGCGGCGGTGGCGGCCGCAGCGGGAGCAGATACCACAATGGGAATGCCCGTGACGCCCGGCGACCCATCAATCACACCAATGCCCACCGCCAGCGTGACCGAGATCGCATCGATCGCGCCGCCCATCAACGCCGAGTGGGGGTTGATCGAATGAAACGGCGACTGCAACGCGCGGCACGCGCGATGGGGCGGGGCCTCTATGTCCTGGCCCTGCCCAAGACGGTGCGCCGCTCGACGGACGAGTTGCGTCAGGTCGAAATGTCGCCGGCCCTGGGCCTCGTGCTGCGGCTCGCCGCGCTCCTCGTGCTCGTGGGGACGGTCCTGGCCGTCCACGCCGTCGGGCATCCCCTCCTGGGCCTGGCCCGCGCCGCCCTGCTGCTCGTCGGCGCCGTCGTGATCCTGGCCCTCTCGGGGGCGCTCGCGCCGCAAGGGCGGCTGCTGGGACGGCTCTTGCTGTCCTACGCCAAGCGGGAGAGCGCGCGCCGGGGACTGACGTGGCGGGGCCGGCTCTTCCGCGCCCTCGCCCGGCGCTTAGAACCTGCCATATCGGAGAAAGAAAAGGGGAAGACCAATGGCCGCTAACCAAAACGACCCACAACGTCCACGCATCTCGATGGTCGCGGCGGTGTCGCAGAAATGGCAATACGGGCAAGAACTCAACTGTACGTTGGAACGATTGAATGAATTGGGGCAAGACGGTTGGGAATTAGTCGGGTCGCCGGTTATCGCCCGGACAGTCCTCGGATCGTCTGGACAACTCCTCTATGTGTTTAAGCGCCCCGTGCCGACACCACACTAACGACAAAGAGGAACGCTGGCCGGATCTACTCCCGGTCGAGATCCTACAAGCAAGAAAGGGAGGAATAGGGGACATGACCATGACGGATCGCTACCACGATATCTTGCGCGCCCTCGCGGACGGGGAGGAGCGCCACGGCTATGCGATCATGCAGGCCGTCGAGGAGCACACCGGCGGCCGGGTCATTCTCGGCCCCGGCACGCTCTACCGTGCCATCGGGCACCTGCTAGAGAACGGGCTGATCGTCCAAACGGACCGACGCCCCGATCCAGCGGTGGAGGACGCGCGCCGGCGCTACTATCGCCTCACCACGCGCGGTCATGCGCTACTCGCCCAACCGGGGACGCCGCTCGTCCCGCTTGCCGCGCCGCCTCCGCCCGATCCCGGCCCGGCCTACCGGCAGTACGACGTACTGCGCGTGCTCGCCGACGGCCAGGAGCGGCACGGCCACGCTATCGCGCGGGCGGTGGGGGCGCTCCCCGGCATGGCCCCCCTCGGCCCAACCACGCTCTACGTCACCCTGCGCCGCCTGCTCACCAATGGCTTCGTCGCGGAGGTTGCCCCGCGAGCCGACCCCGCGCTGGACGACGCACCGCGCGACTATTACCACATCACGCCCCAGGGGGCGGAGGCGCTGCGCACGCCGGGGTTGGTGCCCCTGCCCCCGCGCACCGCCGCCCAGGAGCGCGCGTACGCCGTGCTGTGTGCCCTCGCCGACGGCACGGAGCACCACGGCTACGGCCTCATCAAAGACCTGCGCGCGGCCCAGGGCGGCGCGGGGCGCGTCGGGTCGGGGACGCTCTACCGCACCCTCGACGACCTGCGCGCCAACGGCCTGGTGGTCGAGACCGGGGAGCGGCCCGATCCCGCCGTCAACCCCGACGCGCCCCGCCGTCACTACCGCCTCACCCCCCGTGGGGAGGAGGCCCGCCACATGCTCGCGACGCTGTCCCCCCCGCAGCCACGCGATCGAGCGCCCTGGCGTGGCGCGGTGTCGTTCGGCGTCGCCTGGGGCACGGCCACGGGCGGTCTGCTGCTCCTACTGGGCGCGGGTGGCGCGGGCTGGGCGACGGGCGCGGCGGCCACGGTCATCACCACCGGCGCGGGCTTGTTGCGCCGCGACGAGGCGGCGTAGCGCGCGGCCAGTAGGGCGCGCGACGCGAACGAGAGGACACAGGGGACAGGACAGGGGAGGAGAGGGCACATGGCGGACGAGAAGAAGCGGACGGGGTACTACCTCGCCGACGAGACGGTGCAGGCGGTCGCGGAGCACGCCAAGCGCGCGGGCGTCTCCGTGTCGGCGGCGGCGGACGAGCTGATCCAGCGCGGCGCGGGCGCCGTCGCGGCGCAGAGCGCGAGCGCGCCGGCGGTCCCGGCCATCGCGGCGGCCGTGGGCCGCACGGTGGAGGAGGTGCTGCGCGCCGTCGTCGTGGGGCCATTGCGCGCCGAACTGGCGGCGATCCACCACGAGGCGACGGTGGCACGGCTGGAAGGGTTCGCCCACATCGGCGACGACTACGGGCCGGAGGTGGCCGAGCGGATCGAGGCGGCAGCCGAGGAGCGCGCCACGGCCGCGCGCGCGTCCGGCGAGGTCGCGCGGCTGAACATGCGTGTGGTCAATGCGCAGGTGGCCGCGGAGGTGGCCTGACCATGATGACGACACGGACGTTCGTGGAGGGGCGCTACGTGCCGGCCGGGCCGTGGGCGGACGCCAAGATCGCGCGGCAGGTGAAACACCTCGTCGCCGACTACCGGGCGGGTGAGGCGCACGAGGAGCGCATCCTGTTCGGGCCACGGGGCGAGATCGTTGACCGCGCGACGGCGCGTGCTCTGCTGACGGCCGCGATCGGCCCCAAGGTGGTGTTCCACCGGCTTGTCCTCTCGCCGGGGCGACGTGCGGGCGTGGTGCGCCTGATCGACCTACAGACGTGGACACGCTTGCTGTTGATGGACCTGGGCCACGAGCTGGGGCAGCGGCTCGTGTGGGTGGCCGCCGTCCACCGCAACACCGACGATCCGCACGTCCATGTGCTCCTCGCCGGTGCCGCCGAGCGGACGCAGTGGCCCCACACAGGGACGATACGAGGCGTGGAACTGCGGACCCCACAGTACGCCCGCTTGCGGGAGCACGGGGACGGGCGCGCGGCCGAGATCCGGGCGCTCAACGGCGACGGCACGGCGGCTTGATCGCGCCAGAGGACGGAGAGGATGAGGACGATGGACCACGGGACAGGGGGCGCGCTTGCCTACACCGTCGATAACCAGGGCCGCGTGCTCTGTGTGCGGGAGGCGACGGCCGTTGACGCCACGGCGCGCGCGGACGCCCCGCCGCCCGTCGCGCTGTGGACCCTGGTGGCCCCGCTGACCTGGGAGCCGGTGCAGCGCCTGCTCGCCTGGGGCGCGCGGGAAGGCATGACCGCAGCTGAGTTGCTCGACACCTGCCGGGCGACGACACACCCGACGACACGACGACGAAGGAGCGCACGATGACCAACGCAGCCCGCGACGAGAGGGCCATGGCCCCCTATGATTGGACGCACACCAGCGGCCCCGAGGGTCCGGTGTTCACCGACGAGGCGCCACCCCTGGACCCGGCCCTCGACCAAAAGGTGACGTACTACACGCGGGAGCCGGACAGCTTCATGCCCGATGACCTCCGCTGGCAGCCGATCACCGACCCGGCCGAGATCGCCACTATCGAGGCGGCGTTAGCGCGGGGCATCGACCCGCCCTACGAGGTGTGGATGGACCAGGCGCCGGCCGCACTCGCTCCCGGCGACCTGACGCCTATCGGGGAGGACGCGACAGCGTACTATGCGTGGGAGCAAACCGGCCCCGCCGTGGGCGACGGCCAGCTCTACGAGGTGACCGATCCGGTCGTCACCACCACCTACGCCGAGGCGCAGCCCGAGCCGCACGGCGTCGAGATTGTCAACCCCGCCGACTACTATGATGCGGCGTGGGCGGCCGACGCGACGACCCTCGACCCCGCCGTGTACGACGCGCGGATCGACGCGCTCGCCGCCACGGGCGCCACCTGGCTTGAGGTCGAGTCGGCGGGGGACGGCTTCGCGCTCGGGCGCTACGCCGCTGGCCCCATCGAGCGCGACACCAACGGCTGGGAACCGGTACGCATCGCCGACGGCCCTCTGGGGAACGCGTACCCCGACGAGGCGACGGCCCGCCAGGCCGCGATCGCGTACAACGGCGCGGACCTCGACCCCGCCCCCGTCGCCGTCCCCGATCGGGACCTAACGCCGACCCTCGACCTGTAGGGGTGAGGAGAGACAGACCATGAGTACACCGCGCACATCCGCTAGCCCGCCCCTCACCACCCGCCCCTGGACGCGCGGCCTTGCCGGTGCGCGCCGCCTGGCGTGGCTCCCGCGCGTGATGATGCACGCCCTGCTGCGTGTCGTGCGGCGGCTGCTCGTTCGTGCCCTCTGGCTCCTGCGTGGCTGGGCGGCCCTCCTCGCCGGCCTCCTCGTCGCCCTAGCGCTCTGGTTGGGGCCGCTCGCCGGCGCGCGCTGGATCGTCGTCACGGCCACGGCCCTCTATGGGCACGCCACGGCGGCGGCGACGCTCTGGTACCAGACGGCCTACGACGCGGTGGCCTGGCCGGCGGCCAACGGGCTGGCCGCCCTGCGCACGACGCAGGCGTGGGCACACCACGGCTACCACGGGCTCGCCCCGATGATCCATACGACCCCCTGGGCCTTCTGGATGCGCCACGGCGCGGTCTGGCGCTACACAAACCTCCATAGCCCGAGCGGGGCGCCCGTGCGCGCGGCGATCCCCCTGGAACTGGGCAGCGTGCTCACGTTCCTGGCGCTGTTCACCGTCTTTGTCATGATCGGCCGCCGGAAGCGCGCCCTCGACCCCACGCGCGCCAACACCTACGGCGGCGCGCGCTGGCAGACCTGGGACGAGCTGCGGAGGCGGCGAGCCAGGCCGGGCGACATGGTGCTGGGCACGGCGCGGCGTGGGTTCAAGACGATCACCGTCGGTGTGTCGTCGGCGCTGCTGCTTGAAGGGGTGGCTATTGACGCGCCGACTGGCCTGGGCAAGAGCAACGCCTTCTTCAAGACGCAGTTGTTGGAACCCGACCCGAGCGTGGATTACGTCGCCACGGACAACAAGGGCGACGGATGGACACAGACCGCCGCAGCCCTCGCGCGTACGCACGACTGCTACCGGCTGGACATGCAGACCCCGGCCGCCAGCGTGACGTGGGCGCCGCTCGCCCTGGTGCGCACGCCGGCCAAGGCCGAGGACTGGGCGCGGGCCTGGCTGCACAACTCCAAGCCCGCCGACAGCGCCCCGCCCCAACCCTACTTCGAGCAGGCCGTCTTGCTGCTCATGGCGGCGGGCGTGATGCACGTCCACGCTGTTGCCGCTGTGGCTGGCCGCCCCTCCGGCACCCTCGACGAGCTGCTGGCCCTGCTGCTGCAACCCAACGTGGAGGCCATCGAGAAGGCGTTGAAGAAGGGGCCGAGCGGTGCGGAAACGGGGCCGGCGGCGCAGTTCCTCGGGCTCATCGCCGAGCACCGCGACCTGCGCTCCTCCATCCCCTCGGGCCTGGCCCCGCGCCTCTCCGCGCTCGCCGACCCCGCCATTAAGGCCGTCGTCGGTGGCCAGGGCGCGCTCGACCTCGACCGCCTGGGGCGCGTGGGTCGGCGTCCGGTGGCGCTCTACATCGTGATCCCCGCCGGGGACGACACGCTGCGCCCGCTCGTCGCGGCGCTCTTCACGACGATGTTCACCGTACTGCTCGACCGCGCGCGCGCACTGCCCAAGGGAGAGTTGGCGCGCGAGGTGCGGATGCTGCTGGACGAGTTCGGCACGATGGGCGCGATCCCCCACGCCCCCAAATGGTTCAACATCTGCCGGCAACCACGCATCTCGCGTGTCATCAGCTTCCAGTCGTTCTCGCAGCTCGTGGACGACTACGGGGAGTTGGGGGCCAAGGCCATCATCGACTCGTGTAACGTGCTGGCCTGGCTCGGCGGGACGCGTGGGGACGACGCCAAGTGGGCGAGCGAGGCACTGGGCAACCGCACCGTGCTGGCCCGTGGGGAAGGCGACTCGGCCGCGCCGGGCGGCCTGTTTGGGCGGCGGCCCGAGCGCGACAGCCGCTCGGCAAGTGAGGCAGGCGTGCCCCTCCTGTTCCCCGACGACCTGGCGGCCAGTTCGCGGCGGCGCGTCGTTGCGATCGCGCGCGAGGCGCGGCCCCTAGACCTGCGCACGCGGCCAGTTTGGTCCGTCCGGGCCATGCGCCGCCTCATGACATGCCCGGCTCCCATGGCGTGCGTCGAAGCCCCCACGCACCCCCACCCCGCACCGGCGGCCGTCGCACCCGCACAGACACCCCCGGTCAAAGGCACACAGGTCGTGGTCGTGCCCGACGCGGCGCGGGGAGCGACGCCGACGGGGCCGTGGGCGCCGGTGCGCGTGACGGCGAATACACCTGCGGCGGCGACAACCGCAGCCCCCATGCCGGCGGCGACAACCGCAGTCCCACCCCCCGCGCCGGCGACGGCGACATCCACACCATCGACAGCGCCGTCGGTAGCATCCGGCCCGGCGCGGCTGCCGACGGCCCCGGTGAAGCACGGCACGGCCTACGATTGGACGGGGCTGCCATGACCACACAAATGATGCGCCGGATAGTGCCTTTAGGGGAGGGGCAGGGCGTGCGCCCGCGCGCTGCCTTTACGCCGAGGGATGCGGTGGGCTACAATGCTCATCATGAAGGAGTGCGTCATGTAGCACAAACACGTGGCTATAGCGGCCACAATGCAAGAGGCCCACCGGCGGGAACCGATGAGCCTCTTGCTGCCTGGACTGTTTTTAATATGACCGGCGCTGGTGTGACCAATTGAGAAGCGATCACCAGAGCCACCAAAACGGAGGCCGCGACCCCGAGGAGTAGTCAGCTCCAAACTAGGTTGCGGACCTGCATAGGAGGCTTTTATGCTTCAAAGCACACCCATGCTCTCTCGACAGGATAGCGCGGACGCGCGCGCCTGTCAACGGGATAACCCCGCCCCCGTGTGGACAGGCACCGGGACGGTCGATACGTCGTCCCTCATCGCGGCCGTGGCTCGCGCCTATAACGACATCCACCTTGGGGCTGACGTGACCCCTGGCGCGATTCTGGGGCCGAGTCGCGCGACCCACGTTGCCCAGGCGCGGCACATCTGCGCCTACCTGCTCGCCGAGGACTACCACCTGACCAACAGCGCGACGGCCCAGGCGTTGGGCCGCGCCGACCACACCACGGCCCTCAACAGCCGCGCGCGGATCGCGGTCGCCCTGCCCCACGACACGATCCTGACCCGCGTGCTCGATCGCGCGCGCGCGGACTTGGCCGGCCACCGCTGCGACGAGGGTATGCGTGCGCGGCGCGACGAGGGCCGCCGGCGTGCCCTGGCCGCAGCCTCTCCCCAAGAATGGTACGAGTACCGCTATTGGCGGCTGCGGTCCCTGCGGACGGGAGCGGTCGGGTGAGCGTGCGCACGACCATGGTGGAGCCGCCTGTCACCACGCCCGCCCCGACGCCGCGCGCGGGATGGACGCAGATCCCGCGCCCGTTCCTGGACGCCGCGCCGCTGGACAACGACCGGCTCGCCCATGTGCTGCTCATCAGCTATGCCTGGGACGACGATGCGTGCCACCCGTACCAGGGCGACCTCGCCGCGGAGCTGGGCTGCTCGACGCGCACGGTGAAGCGGCGGACGGCCGACCTGCGCCGGGCCGCGCTTATCACGGTGACGCGGGGTGGCCGTGGCCATGCCAACGTCTACCACTTCGCCGCCGCGCCAGCGCGGGACGACGAGACCGGCTATGCGACGGTCCCCAACGCCGTGCTCGGCGACGCGGACCTCTCGCAGGGGGCGAAGCGGGCCTACGTCATGGTGGCGCACCACAGCAACCAACAGGGGCGCTGCATCCGCACGGTGGCGCGGATCGCCGGCTACGTCGATGGGTGCTACAAGTCTGCCTACAACTACCTGCGTGAGTTGGAGGCGGCCGGCTACCTGCGCGTCACGCCCCAGGGGCGGGGCTTGCCCAACATCTACGACGTGGGGACGCCGCAGATGCGCCGGCGCGCGGCGAAGAAGGGGACGGTCCCAGTCATGACCGTGCTCGACCGGGAGGACGTGGCCGCCGAGGATCGCCGCTGGCGGGCCGTCTACCGCGAGTTGATGGGCGCGGAGCCGGCCGACCGATTGAATAAGCAGCTCCACAGTCTAGCCGTCGATCCCGCCGTGGGCGAGGACCTGCTGATCGAGGCCCTGCGCGGCGCGGCCGACTTCCGCACCATCACCATCAACACGGTGCGCGTCGAACTGGACAAGATGCGGCGTGAGCGCCCCGTCGAGGAGGAGCCGCCCCCTCCGGTCGACTACTTCGGCGGGAAGTATGGGCACCTGATCGAGTGCGCGGGGTGTGGCCGGCGCAAGGCGGACTGCACCTGCGCGGAGAGGGATGGGCCGGTGGCGACGGGACCGCCCGTTGCCCCCCGTCCCACCGTCCCTGTATCCAGAGCCTCGCCCGTGACCATCGACCGCTGCGGCCACTGTCTCTTCGCGCCCTGCCGCTGCCCCCGCAAGGAACGGCGGGCGCGGGATCGCGCGGCTGGGAAGATAATACTGTGAGCATAACCTTGCGTAAAATTGATATCGGCATCCAGGACGCATGTCAGGAGTGAGCATGTCGCGTCACAAGCCCCCGCCACATCAGGCCAAGAAGCGCGGCCGCGAGAAACGCCGCCGTCCCCTTACTCTAGCCGCCCATCGGACATTTGCACCTCAATCAGAGGTTACGCTGCCACCTGACCAACTCAATCCAGATGCCCTTGGGTGGACAGCACTAATGCCACGGCCTGAGAGAAGCGGTCGATATGCCCTCACCAATATCTACGAATACCCAGCCGATCACCCACAGTCACAAGTTCCACGGACACTACAGGGTAATCGTGGCGTATACGAGGTCATCTACATCCTGTCGCTTCCTGGCAAAGAGATGTTTCGCAGCAATTTCCCTTTTGGCGAGCTAAAAGACGCTGGCGACTCTTTACTTCTCATGCCAGGGAACGCGGTACGCCTGGATATGAAAGTGATCAGCGGACCGCCAGGTGTTCCGCTTCCAGTACATATTATCGGTCATGCCAATGCACATGGCGCTTTAGCAAGATTGGAAATGCGCCTTGATGCTGCGGATTTTAGAACGGCGCAGGCCTACGCGCACAACTGGATGACCTCGTTCCTCAGCTGGTGGAGTTTCGTGGAGGACGTGGAGATCGAGGTGGCCGGGGTATATGTCCTCGAAGAGAGTACAGGCGTGTCCCGATGGATTGGCGGGATTCTTGGCAGAGAGAAGGCTATTACCCCACGCCTAGTCGAACCCTTCAAGACGGATCACCGCGCGCTATTCTCGTCCTACCGCGAAGCTTTAGTAGCGACCAACCCTTTCTACAAAGCCTTGTGCTTCTATCGTATCGCCGAAGGTGTCAAGAAAATGCGTGGCGCGCGAGCACAGGTAGCGATTCAAACCGCCCAGCAGTATCGAGAACCGGAGGAGCAGATCCCGCTCGACAACAGCGTTTTCGACGAACTAGAGCGCGAGTCCTTCAAACCATATCTCGGATGGAAATTCGAGCGCGTACGACAAGAACTGCGCAAACTTATCCGTAATGCGCTTGCTCACATTGACCCCACCCAGGACGTGCTTGTGGCAGATGAATACGATGATGTTGAAAGATGTGAGGATGCTATACCTGTCCTCAGATACGTCGCGCGACAAATGCTGCGCCACGAAATCGACGCGGACCCCGATTACACCGGCATTACGATACCTTGATATTTCTCGTGGGCGAAGGATCGCGGAGCGACGCGCCCGTTCATTGGGCTAAGACTAACGATAGAGTATTGCCCTCAGATAGCACGGGCTGATGACGATGAAGGATAAAGCTATGCTACCCATGATCGGCGTGCTCGACATGGACGGCCTGCACCTGCCCGACGGGTCCCTCGCCCCGGTGACGGGGACGATCCGGCACGTCGGCGACCTGTATAACGGCGCGCGTCGGCATGGTCTGACCCAACTGTGGTTGACCGACGCGTGGGTGCGCGCGGCTGGGCTGCCCGAGGCGCTCGCCGTGTCCGGACAGTTCCGCGAGGTGCGCCACCCCTTCGTCAGTGACGGGCTGGATGTCCTACATGCCTTCCCCACGGCGCTCACGCCCTGGCTCGACCTGCGGAAGAAGGGTGAAGCGGGCTCGGGCGTGTCCATCGTGTTCCCGCTCTACGACGAGCACGCGGTGTGGGACCTCGACACCGACGGCGCGACGCTGTTGGGGGCGCTCGTGGCCTATGCACACGCGGTGGGCGCGCCGTACTACCGCTCGCCGGGCCGCACGGGGATCGACCTGTTGCAGGAACTGGGCAAGCGCGGAGCGGGCTCTCAGCGGGAGTTCCCCGAGCGCCTGCCCGCGCCGGCGGGGCAGGCCGACACGGTGACGGAGCTGAGTTGGCTGCGCACGCTCGCGCCGGCCGAGCGCGAGAAGGCGTACCTGCACAGCTACGACAAGAACGCGCAGTGGTTGAGTGCGGCCGGCGTGGTGGAATTGGGTTTGTCGGGGATTGAGGAGCGACGCGATCCGGCCGGCACACTGCCCTTCGACAAGAAACTGCCCGGCTACTGGCTGGCGCGGATCGCCGGCGCGGAGGAGCGCTGGGCCTGCACGCCGACGGTGGCGTGGGCGCTGGAGCGCGGCCAGGCCGTCGCGATCACCGAGGCATACGTGTGGACCACGCACTCGCGGGCGATGGAAACGTGGTACGAGCGGCTGCGCGGGGCGCGGACGGCGCTCTACGCCGACACGACGCCGGCGGGACGCCTGGCGCTGGGCGCGCTCAAGTACACCTACGCGTTGACGATCAGCAGCTTCAACAGCGCGTGGCAGCGCGACAAGCGCAGCCCGCTGTACCGGCCGGACTGGCGGCACCTCGTCATCGCGCAGGCCAACGCCAACCTGTCGCGGGCGCTGCACAAGATGGACGCGGCCGGCTATACGCCCGTCGCCGTGCACAAGGACGCGGTGTACCTCGTGAGCGACGAACCCGACCCCGTGACGGCATGCCCCCCGTCGGTCACGCTCGGGACGGGGTTGGGGCACTTCAAGGTGCAGGACGCGGCGATCCCGTTGGCGCGCGTGCTGCCGGCGTTCGACGGCACGCACGGCGGCGGGATCGGGACGCTGTTGCGGCTCCTGAAGCCGCTGCGCGCACGCACAGACGCACCAGGGGCGACGTAGGTGTCGGACTTGGGCGAGGACCTGGCGCGGGCCTACGAGGCGCGCGTGGCGGCGGTGGACGTGGAGCTGACGCCGGCGGCCATACGCGCCGTGGTGCGGCAACTCGGCGGCGGCGAGGGGCGGGCGGAGGTGGCGGCGGGGACGCGCGCCCTGGCCGGCCAGTTGGGGGTGGCGGTGCGGACGGTGCAGCGCTGGCAGAAGGAGGGCGGCGAGGCGCGCAGCGTGGCGCGCTCGACGCCGGGATTGCGCATCAGCGTGCGCGGCATCGCCACGGAGGTGCAGCGCGCGGCGAACGCGCGGGCCTTCCGGGAGCGCGCGCAGGAGCAGGGGCTGGACGTGGGGGCGTGCCGGGTGATGGTGCTGGTGTACAACGAGGACCGCGCCCGGCCGCGCAGCATCGGGGACATGCACATCGGGGGACGCGCTGACCGAAGCGCTGGATGCGCTAGAAGCGGGCGACGTGGCGGGGGCGGGCGCGGCGTTCGGGGATGCGTGGTTGCAAACGTATGGGCTGGACGTGGACGCCGAGGTGACCGACGTGCTGGGATCATTCACGCTCGGCTAGGAAGGGGTAGGGGTGTCTTACCTCGCGCGCTGGGACGGGGTAGGATGATAGCCCGAGCGGGGCGCGGCCGATACCAGGATGGCCCTACCGCGGTGCCTCGTTCCACGCTAGGATCCGGACTGGCAGGGCGCGCCCCACTCGGGTTACATCTCTAGCATCGCACCCCTCAATAAAGGGCGTGTGTAGCGCGTGTGAAGACTGTGTATGGCGTCAGTGGCGTCACGGAGGCCAGGGAGGACGACGACCGCTGCCGCGCCTACGTCTTGGCTTTCTTCGGTTTAGCGGTGGCCGTGGCTGGCGCTGTCGTCGCCGTGGACGCCGGCGTGGCGTCGGTGGGCAGGAACTTGAAGAGTTGGAGGGTCTTGCCGTCGCGCTCGACGGTGGCGCGGGCAACGGGGCGGCCGTTAGCTATGGTGGTGCGCTCGATCTGCTCAGGGGGACCTCGATGGTGGCCTTAGGGACGCCGAAAAACTACCATATCCCATAAAGCGTATACTTTCCTCACATAGCGATGCCTGATGTCGCCGCACGAGGGGAGGGAACAGTGGACCTGACGGACGACCTCAAGGTGTTCTTGAACGAGACTGTCTGCACACTCAAGGGAAGCGCACGCCGGGTGTTCATGGCGCGGGCGGTGCGTGACCTGGGCGAGGGCGGGCAACGGTTGGCCGAGCGGGAGTTGGGCTGGAGCCGGGTGCTGGTCCGCAAAGGACGGCACGAGGTGGAGAGCGGGATCACCTGCGTCGATGGGTTCGCCTTGCGCGCGCGCAAGAGGGCCGAGGAGCGCTTGCCGCACCTGCTCACGGACATCCGGGCCATCGTGGATAGCCAGAGCCAGGCCGACCCGCAGTTCCGCACCCGACGGCTGTACACACGGCTGACGGCGGGGGAGGTGCGCCGGCAACTGATCGCACAGAAAGGATACACCTCCGAGGAACTGCCGTGTGAGCGGACCGTCGCGACCAAGCTGAACATGTTGGGCTACACCTTGACCAAGGTGGCGAAGAGCCAACCCCAAAAAAAGTCCCCCAGACCGAGGCCATCTTCGCCGAGGTGACGCGGGTGAATGCACAGGCCGACGCGGCACCCGACGTGCTGCGGGTGTCCATCGACGCCAAGGCGACGGTCAAGATCGGCCCCTTCGCGCGTGGCGGCAAGGGACGCGTGGTGGTCAAGGCGGCGGACCACGACTTTCAGGCCGAGGCGACGGTGACGCCGGTCGGCCTCTTCCTGCCCCAGACCGACGACCTGTTCATCTACCACGTCACCTCTAAAGTGACGAGCGATTGCCTGGTGGATCGCCTGGAGCAGTGGTGGGCGGCCCACAAAGCGCGCTTTGCCCACGTCACCACGTTGGTGCTTAACCTGGATAATGGCCCCGAGAGTCACAGCCATCGCACGCAGTTCATGGCCCGGTTGGTGGCCTTCGTCCAGCGTGAGCGGATCAGCGTACGCCTGGCCTACTATCCCCCGTACCACAGTAAATACAACCCGATCGAGCGGTGCTGGGGCATCTTGGGGGGTCACTGGAACGGCGCGCTGCTCGACTCATTGGAGGCGGTGTGCGGTTTTACCGCGTCCATGACCTGGAAGGGTCTCCATCCGGTGGTCGACCTGGTGACCACGACCTACGCCACCGGCGTGAAGCTCACCAAAGAGGCCATGGCCGCCGTGGAAGCGCAGGTCACGCGGCTGCTCACGCTGGATAAGTGGTTCGTCGATATCCCCTATGTCCCTGGAGGCATGCGGGATGCGTAGCTATTGCCGCGTCCCTTAGTGGTGCATCCGCTAAGTCCAGCGCGCTTCCTTCACGCCGTTGTGATCGCGTACAGCGGCCAATTCGTGCGGTAGCGACGCGTAAATGCTAGCCGCAAGTGCCGTTGAGGATGGTGAAAGACTTGCCGGATGGACCACTTAGTCTGGAGGTTGTAGAACTGCATGTGTGGGGCTCCTTCCACGCTCAGGTGCTGAATGTGACGTTCCAGCATAGCATGTTGCCCCCGTGGGCCGCCTCGTCGTGCCGCGCGCACGCGCGCACGGGTCGCCGCCTGGACGATGAGACGCATCCGCCACCCGGATAGCCCCAGTGACGCCGCGCGCGACCATGCGGCCCGCGCCGCAGACACCCGCTCGTCGCATAGAATCGTCGACCTGGCATCGGACACCGCGTTTGTTGTACTATAAATCCAGCATACACGCCGTCGTAGCACCCGCCGCTCCCATTACTAGGACGGAGGCGGCGGGGGAGAGGGCAGCCGCAGCGGACCCTCGGCGCGGAGGACGTCGCCCTGGCCGCTGCGAGAAGGGGGAAGCCATGCGGTCTCATACTGTCGTGCTCATGCCGTCGGATCATTTCTACTGGTTGGGCCTGGAGGAGATGCTGCGCCGACAACCGGAGGTGCGCATCGTGGACGTGGTGCACGCCCCCGACACGGCCCTGTGCGTCGTGACGGCCCATCAGCCCGCGTTCATCCTCGTCGCCGCCGACCGGGAGAACGCGCCGCTCGTCGCGCTCGTCCAGGAACTGGGCGCACGTTGCCCGCGGAGCAAGGTCATCGCGATCGGGCCAGTCCTGGGGCATGCAGAGCATGCCTCCCTCGCGAGGCTCAAACTCGCCTGCTACCTGCGCTGGGAGGAGGTGAGCCCCACGCGGCTGCGCTGCATCTTAGCACTGGTGGGTGACGCCGACGTGCGGGTGGCGAGCGGGGCGGCGGTGGACGTGCTCGCCCCGCCTGACCGTCGCCGCCGGCCGCGTGAAGGGGGGCTCGTCCTCACGGAGCGGGAGCGGGCGGTGATGGCGGGCCTGGCAGCTGGGCTCACGCGCGAGGAGATCGCCGCACGGACGCACCTAGGCCTGCGGACGGTCAAGCGCACCATCGCCGTGCTGTGCGCGCAGTTCGGTGCGCCCACGATGTTCGTCCTGGGCATGAAAGCCGTGCAGCACGGCTTCGCCCTTGCGGGCCACGACCGCTGGCCCGAAGGGGCCAACTTTGTGGCCCGAAGGGGCCATGCAACGAGGAAAGCTGACCCCTTCGGGCCACAAAGTTGGCCCGAAAAACCCTTTACAGCCGGCCCTGCCGCGCTGTATCGTTGATTCACGATGGCCCTAACGGGGGCACGCATCCGCGCGGGACGGTCTCGCACGGGCGCGACGACGGGGAAACGGGGAGCAG